>Ga0307488_10001072_pt1 | contig 22894 bp, 27 predicted proteins | sample SB02metaG_FD_202248 | JGI IMG/M metagenome (GOLD analysis project Ga0307488, IMG submission 202248) | Sea-ice brine microbial communities from Beaufort Sea near Barrow, Alaska, United States - SB 0.2 | ecosystem: Environmental > Aquatic > Marine > Coastal | place: USA: Alaska | collected... | reverse complement strand
ACGCCATTATCTGATACTACAAACTGATCAGTATCTGAAGTTGCATTTGCTATGTTATCTAATGAAAGATCACCATTTATAAGTACATCACTTGATATATAAGCATCTCCATTTACGTCTAGATTATATGCAGGCAATGAAAAATCTGTAGTTGGGTTTATAAGTATAGCACCAGTAGCTGAATTACTTGTACCAATAGCAGAAATATTAACTGAATGGACAAATGATCCACTACCGTTTCCTTTGTTAGCAGATAAAGTTAATATAGATTGATTATTTGATGCATCAGCTATTCTTGAGTAAATAGCATTATAAGTTAATGGGGTGCCTGAACCCGGCACCATACCATTTTTACCCTTATACTCTACAACACCCAAGGTATCTGAGTCTGCAACAGCAGCATTTCTATATAATACTAAATCTGGTGCAGAAGAAGCAGATGTATCTGTAGACGTTAAAACTATATTGTCAGTAACACCTGTTGTAGAAAACGTTGCATTTCCTGTTACACTAAGATCATTAATAAACTGTATTGCCATTTTTTATAAATAAAAATTTTAATTGTTAATATACAAATATACAATTATTAGCCAATATATGTAAGCAATACTTTATAAGTACTATCTGAAATTGTTCCATTCATTTTAATAATTAAATCAGCAGAAGATCTTGTAATTCCAGCATACACGGTTTCTCCTGCATTACTTATAACTTCACATTTTACATCTTCAGCAACTGCCCCGGAAGGGAATGACCCAGTAACATCATATGTAAATGTAGTTACTCCAGAAGCCGTAACGCCACCTGTTAAAACAACTTTTGCCCCTAAAGCTCCAGTGTCTGTAGAAGCTATTGTAACTTGACCTGAGCTATTTCTTGTAAGAGTTATGTTAGAACCCTCTGTAAGATTTACAACAGTTGTTGTGCCTCCGTCAGATCCAGTAAGAGTAAGAGGAACATTGCTACCACTTTTAGCAGCTGCTGTTAAAGCATATTTAGCATCAGTGTTTGTGGTGTAAGAAGGAACATCCCAAGTATTGTTTTTACTTAAAAATCTAGTAGATGTGTCAGAAGTTCCGTCCACAGCAGTTAAATCTACATCTCCTATATCTATACTTCCTGCTTGTGCATTAAATACAGTTTCATAAGCTACATAAGTACCACCATTAGTATTAGTAAAATCAGTAACACCTTCATCAGACTGTACAATTGACCAATCAGCTGCATCTGAAGAATCAGCAGCTGCATCATCTACGGCTATAATTGAATCCCCTATATCTAGTAAAGGAGATGAACAATAAAAATCACCTGCTGTTGCAACTACATAGTAATCACCTTGTGTTACAGCTACTCTAGTACCTGCACCACCTGGACAGTTATATAAATAAGATCCTGAATTACCTCCTGATACAATAGCACCCGTAGTAGCATTAAATGTTCCTTTAAACGTTAGACCACCCGAAACTAAACCATCAACATATCCTTTTGAAGCCGCATCTGTTGAAACTAAAGGTGTTTCAGGTATTGTTACTTGATATCCAAAAGAAGATCTGGTTGTTGCTGCTCCTGCATTAACCGTTATACTGGTTACAACTGATAATTGATCAGCTAGTTTAAATGTATATTCATCTTCTGTAGCAACATCTATCACTACTTGATTACTAAAACCCTTAAATTCTATAGAATCTTGAGTAACACCATTAGCAGATAAAATTAAAGTTGCGTCAGCAGCTGCTTTATCTAATGCATATGTAGTATTTACATTTGGATTAGCAGGCATTGTAAATGTTTTTACATTATGTCCTGTAACGTGCCCTGTTGCATTAGTTGTAACATCTGTATAAGCATCAAACGTACCTCCAAATGTTAAAGTAGCTGCGTCTGTACTTTCTGTATCTGTTTGAGATGCGTGGCCTATAGTTATATCACCTGTAGCTCCACCACCTGTTATTGGTGCTGTAACATCAACCTTTGTAATATCCCCTTGAGGTATTGTTGGAAAAACTGTTAAGTTACCTAAACCATTTATATAATCTGTTGAAGCACCATTCATTGTTATATCAACAGATGGATCTATTGTTGCTGTATTTCCTATACTTGCTGTAAATGCATCACCAGCATGTGTTGCTGCTACAGAAGTAACAGTACCAGCTGCTGAATCAGTTCCTGTAACTGTAAGTGTATTACCACTTCTAGTTACTCCTACTGTACCTGCACCAACAATTAATACATCATCGTGATTGCTTGTCCCTGTCTCAGTTAATCTTACACCTGCTGAACCATTTGCTGATCCAACACCTGTAAGGTCATATTTTGTATCTGAATCTATTGCTACCCATGCCGTGCCATTATACAATTTCAAGGCATTAATACTTGAATTGTAATAAACTCTACCAGCAATGCCAGTAGGATCAGAGCCTAATGGTTGAACTATAAAGTTTTGTAATTGGTTCTCTAGCAAATTTACATTGCCATTTACATCTAAACCTGTTAAAAATTGTACTGCCATTTTATTTTATTTTATTTTTAATTTAAGAATACACACCCTGAAAAAGCAGCATTAAAAGTTATTACTAATGAATTGCTATTTGTATAATCCACATTACCTACCACAACCGTATTGGCACTATCTACTACAGTAACTGAAGGAAACTTTCCTAAATTATGTGTTATAGTCCAAACATCTGAAGCCATTTCAAAACATTGTGTATACGTACTATCTGCTATTAATAAAGCTTCCAGATCAACTACCGTACAAACATTTGTTGGGGTTTCTGGACAAGACATGCTTGCCTTTAAATTTAATTTCATTAATGGCTCTACAAATATACCTGTGATTTCTGTTGCAACTACAACTCTATTACTAGCTGAATTTTGCCAATCACATAATCCTTTATCAACTACTGCATTAGCAAAGTCAGTATAGCAACAAGCTTCAATTCCAAATCTGATTGATTGAAAATTTGCATAAGCTTGATTAGCAAAATTTTGCTCAACCTTAATCTGCTTTAGTAGTTTAAGTTCTTTTTGTTGAGCAGCATTAGATGATGCTACAATTGTTGATGTTGCCATATTTTATTTACTTATTTCTTAAATCTTGTATCTGTTGTCTAGCTAGTTCTAAATTTAAGTCACGTGATGATGAAACATTTGCTTCAGCTGCTGCTCTGCAATTTTTACATATCACTACTCCATTAAAACTTACCTTTTGACATCCACAAGTAAATGTTACATTACAGTGTGCACAATTAGCCATATTCCGTTGGTTTAAATTAAATATTTTGAACTTGATCCGCAATTCCCTGAAGGACAGCTAATCTTATTCAATCTTTGTTTTGCATAGTTATAGAGTTGCATACCTTGAGCAGATGATTGACAGTACTCTACATTAGATACTGCTGCATCAATCATTGTTCTTATATAATACATTTCTGATAACAACTCTTGTTTATTTATATCTGGTTGACACGGTTGAACATTTAAATCACATAGTACTTCATAATAAGTAGTTAGTAATTTAGTTACTCTTAAATGATTGTATTCTACATACACTTTAGAGTTTGGTGATACACTATATTTAATTATGTATATTCCATCTGGTATTTGTGCTTGTGTAGTACCACAATTGTCTGTTTGTAATGCCAATGTACATGCTGTTAAACACATATCAAAACCATTATCAACTTTTATTAATACAGGAACTGAGTATCCAGGAAGAGTAATTAAAAGTTCTTCACAATCAATAGCTAACTCTTTTGAATATTGACTTGTATCTTTTATACATAACAATTCACAGTTAGATACTGTAGGTATTTCTAAACTTAATATATGTCTACTTGCCATTTTCTATTTACTTTATTATACTATATAGATAATATACAAAAAATAACAGAGAATGTAAAATAAAAAGAGCAGGAGATTTCTCCCCTGCTCTATTATTTAAACTTTATAGTTTAAGTGACTACCAATATAAATTAGTTTCCACCGGTACAAGGTTACCTGTACTTGTTGCCCATGCAGACAATGCATTTAATAATGCAAGTGCCTCAGCTTGTGCAGCAGCATCAGAACATTTTACATAGATCTTATATACATACTGATCATTATCAAACACTCCACTAGGATTGTTGAATCTTGGTACAGAATGTTGTACATAATATGCTTTGTAAGTTGCACTTCTATCTACAGCAGCTAGCAGTTCATCAGACATTTCAATTTCTCTGATTCTAGCACTGTCACGATTTCCTTGATTATAAGGAGATTGACGGTATCTTTCAGACATAATTAATTCTCTAATTACTTCTTCACCTTGAGTTTGTTGTATTGATCCAGGAGTTCTTGCTTCAACACCACAGTCGTTACATGGATTACCAGTCTCATCTAATTGAGAAAGAATAATCTCAACAGGCTCAGCGTTATAATGATCTCTAGTATCAAAAGAACAGTTACCAAATGTAGTATCAACGTAAGCTCCTACAAATTCAACAGAAGCACTTACCTTAACAGCTCCATTAGGATCAGTAGAAGGAACGTAATTACCAGAAGCAGCTTTACCTTGTGCTTGAGCAATTGTATATACACTTTGAACTACTGCACCAGCAGCATCAGTTGAATTACTAATTATACCTCCAGCAGTTAATGCAGTAATGGTTAAAGTAGCATCAGTTGTAGAACCTGAGTCAACAACAGTTAATACATCACCAATAGCATAACCTTTACCAACATTGGCAAAACTATATGTTAAAATTACTCCAGTTCCACTTACAGTTAAAATATTAATTTTAGCTCCAGATCCTCCAGCAGGAGAAACAGTAGTTGTAGCAGAAGCAGCTCCAGTAGTAACAGAATAACCTACACCACCAGATAAAGTTGCAGTTTCAACACCATTTAAATCACCTTCAGCAACAAACGGTTTGATTAATGGATCTCCGAGAGCCATTTCAGCCATAACACCAAGAATTAGTGTAGGATCAATAAACTCTTGTCCATCAATACAACATACATTTGCTGAATCAGCAATTGCATAAGCATTGTGATTTAAGAACCTTAGTGCAGGTGAACCCTTTACATCAATTCTCATAAATTGTGTTTTACCACATGGTGCACAATCAGAAGCTAATGAAAGACTAGCTGTTGCTTGTGATGCAGTTGTACAATTTGCACTCCATAATCTAGTAATATATCTTGGGTTGATCCCTTTAGATTTTACTGATTCTTTGTACCCACCATGTCCAGGATTGTTTCCAATAGTGTCTTTAGAATAGAATGAACCTTGTACAATGTAGCCAAGATCACCAGCAGCCGGAGCTCCAGGTAATGCTACAGATGCCCAAGTTGCATCACTAACTAAAGCAACTTCTCCTGCGGTAAGAGCACTTGTTGCAGTTCCAGCTACGGCTAGCGTGCTGTCTGCAATAAACGTCTTGTTAAACGCATGATTAAAATAAGCCATAATTATTAATTTTGTGTGAGGACCATTACCCCCACTGGTTATATATAATGATTTTTCCAGTTTACTCTGCTCGTAACATATGTGTTACTATAATAATATACAAAAAAATAAATATTATTTTAATATATATTAGTTATTTCTTTCTGCTGCTTGCGTACCTCTTTGTTGTTGATACATATTTTCTATATCACCAGCAATTAATGCAGCTGTATCATCAAGTATAACTTCTACTAAATCATCCTTAAATTCACTATTTACATTAGTAGTACTTACTAAACCTGTATAAGGGTCAACACACCCTGTTATTTGTATTAATGTTGGTTTTCTATAATACGTTAATACTGGAAGAACTATTTCAAAATTTTTGTTTTTATAAATTCTTATAGTATTATTTAACATTGTGCAAAATGTTTCACCCCATTCAAAACTGGGGTTTTTTAATGGATCTCTAAGTAACAATGGTACATTGGCTTCTTCAGCTAAATATACTGTCATTGATCTAGCAGGACAACATTCATCTTTTGCTTGTGTACTAACCCTTTTAAATTCTAAATATTCATCAACCGGAAAGTTATTTGTTTCAAAATATGTATCTGTTACACTTCCTAGTAAAGATAATTCAATAAGTAAAGGTTGGAGATCATCTATTCTTTTTTTAGATAGCTCATCTCCTTCCTTATACATATTACCACCATGTAGATTACGTCTACACCACTCTATTTGTGCTTTATTAAACGCCTCAATAAATTGCCAACATTCAATGTTATCATAATCATTGCTATCTAATTTATTTAGCCGTTGTTTAAGCTTAATTAAGAGTGTACTATTTTCCATTTTTATATATTATGAATTCCAATATGGTTCAACTTTATCTAATAAAGATAATAATGTTTCCTCATTTGCTGGATCTTTTAAAAATTCTAAACATTCATTAGGACGTTTACCCAATCTAATTCCACTATCCATTGGTTCTATCCAACCTCCAGCTTTAGTTAATAAAAATCTATAAAACAAAGAATCTTTAACTAACGCTCTAAGTTTTAATTCTTCCATATCTAATTGTGCAACTTCTAAAAAATTTGATGCAGCACGTTTTTTATTATTCTCTGCACCATCACCTAAAATATAAGTATCCATATTTTCATACATGATATCATTAGGTGTATTTTTAGTATATTGTACACTATCTATATCTACTACTTTAGCAACATACATTAATTTAGTTGTATTAGTATCATACAACTTTTGTAATAATGCAATTGACTTGTTTTTTAGTTTTGTTAATTCTGTTCTAGTAGATAATGTTTCTTTAACTGTATCTAAATAAAACTTAGGACTACTTTGTGCCTTTTTAGCTTCTGCTAATGATTTTGCTACAATAGAAAATCCACCTGCTTTGATAGCATATAACTTTATTTTATCATATGGGTCTACTTCAGGTTCTAAAAACACTGGATCATTACCACATCTCAATTCTATTTTATCCCAAAACTTAGAATTATCAGGTTTCATTACAGTTAACCTATTCCAAAAATCTTTATCTGCTGGGTCAACTACATTAGCGGCTAATTCAGCCTCAAGTTCAGAAACTACTTTTCTAATTTCTGCAATTTTTGCCTTTTTTTCTTTAGCAGGTAACATTTTAACTTTAGGATCAAATTCATTAAGTCCTGTTATATACCTTTTTACCCCATTCATTTCTAAACAAGCTAAACTTTCTTGATGCCATACGCCATCATGCAATGCTAACCCATAAGTTTCTAATCCCATATTTTCTATTTGTTGGTTAAAATAAGGGCGTATAGCTATTGAGCTACTCTTCTTTGTGTGTTGATACTTCTCAACAATTGTGTAATCTTCCATTTGTGTTTGGTTTAAAAAAATTAATAATTATTACTCTGGTCAAATAATACACTTATGTGTACATCTTATTATTACTAATATTTCTAAAGCAAGATGTTTAATCTTGCTAAAGTTTTTGACTTTTATTATACTACAACCTTCAAATCTCCTGTAGAATGGTATAGATCACCTTTGACTAAACCTGCTGCAATTGCTGCTGCATTATTTGCGTAGTCTCTGACTAATATATCTTTCCCAACTGATTTTGAAGAGATAATTTTAGACACACTTGAATTTGAAAATTCATATGTTTTATTTGCTAACTTTATATCTAGTCCCATGATTATTTGTTTTAAAGATTAAAATAAAAAGGGAGGAGGATTAACCCCTCCCCTTTAATTATAAGTTCTAGAATGATCCTCCTGTAACAGGGTTTCTCATTACAATTTTAAGAACTTTGGTTGGATCTTTAACCCATATAGCCGGCATAGTCTGAGTCATATAAACTCTATATCCATTGAATTGTCCAGTAGAAGCAAAACCTTGAGTTCTTCCCATATAGTCCATAGTACCATTTTGGTAGAACCATTTAAGTTGATTATCCCAAGAAAGTTTTAACAAGTGAATGTTATCATTTCCTTCATCTGTTACATCAAAGATAATAAAGCTAAATGAACTTAGAGGTCTTCCATCAATTAATGGATTCTCAATATCATTAGTATTTAAATTATCAAATGCCGGATTCAATACAAACTTAACGTTAGCTAAGAAAGGAATAGTAAAGCTTGTATAAGCAAAACCATAATCTAAATCCATACCGGAACCTGTAACAGCTCCAATATCTGATGCATTTTGTACTAAACCTGAGCCATACACTTCATCAGCAATTGCTTTGTTGATAAGTTGCATACCTCCAATACCTGTTTGTACAACAAGTGATCTTTTTGGGTCTGGCCCTTTAAATTCAACTTTACCTTGATAGAAGTTATAAAGTTCTGATTTAAACATGTCAAGTGTAAATGATGACTTGTTATATACTCTTTTGAAAGAGTTATCTAACTGTGACCATAAACCTACTGATAGTCTGATATCATCTGGACCATCTTGTTTAATTCTACCACCTTTACCCCACATTAGGTAAGTTTCAATATCCGTTGCAATTTTAGATAAGTGAGCTGCTTCCATATTTGTAATGAAAGTTCTTGTAAGAGTTCCATTCTCAAATGCTTCTCTAGCACCAGCTTTACCCATGTTTGCTACAAGCCCTTCTATACTAGGTACAGATGGATTGTTTGGATCAGTGTTGAAGTTTCTCCAGATCTCAGTAACAGGTACAGTACCATCAGCATTTAATCCACCTTTGATCATTAAATCTGCTCTTGAAGAAATTGAATAATGAACATGTGCTTCTGCTCCTCCTACAAAATTGTAGAATTCACGGAAACCAGATCCAGTTTCAATATCTGAGAAACGTTCTCCGTACTCACCTCTTGCAGAACCTTTTCTGAAGAACTTTGTACCTTTAGCTAAATACTTGTTATCCAAGATAGCCGCATTGTTGTTGTTAACTAATTGAACAGTATAAACAAAACCGTCACCTGCTGGGATAATATCATCAGCTGTGATGTAAAGTTCTAGTCCATTATACTTATCATAAGTAATAATGTCACCATGTCCAAAAGTTCTTTTGTTAATTTTGATCTTAAATGTTGTACCATCTACACCTTTATTGGTTGATGCTGGTTCAATATCCGCTACAATGTACGGAAGATCTTGTGCAATAGGAGTTTGCCACTTGTACTCACCTCTAGCATTGTCCACCATGATAGTATTCTTACCACCAAATGAAGCCATTTGATACAAAGGCATTTCTACCTTTTGGGTCATAGCCCAAAGATCAATTGGTCCCATATCCATAGGCTCAGGGTTACCAAGCATTTGGGTTAGGTGATACGAATCAACATGAGAACTAGCTTTGTAGCTTGTATCACGTAGGAAAATCCCATTATTTAAAACTGGAGTTGCCATAATTTTGATTGTTTTTAATTGTTAATAATTGTTTTACTCTGTTTATATTTAATCTATCTAATTAAATTCTTTTACATTCTTTTGAAAATATTTGTTGGTCTAGCTAATTTTCTCTTAGAATTTTTATTTTCTGCTTCTGCTCTGTCAACACCTAATGATGTTCCACCAGCATTTGTTTGTTCTGTTTTTAATTTTCTCACCGTTTTCTCAACACTTTTCTGAGCTCCTTTATCCATAATTTTTGCTTTATAGCTTACAGGATCCTGTAACAGCCATAGTGCTTCAGATATAAGGGAATAATTTGGTTCAACAAATTGATACTTTTCTAATAGATGACCTAATAAATTTGTATTACGTCCACTTACTGATGGGTAATTTGGTTGAACTAAACCATTATATAACATAGCTTGTGTCTTTCTATCAACTTTTAATTCACCTAACTTACCATCTTTTAATGTATCATATACATTTTTCATATAAGCTTTAGATGCTTGTTCTTGTTGTTTCTTTTTTAACTCTTGTTCTTGGAGTTTTTGTGCAACAACTTTTTCTTGCATCTTATCTAATTTAGGTTTAAACTTATTTGCTTGTTGTTCTAACTTACCTAAATCTTTCCATATTTCAATTTCTTCTTGTATCTCTTCTTGAGTACCGTATCCTGTTGCACCTAAATATTGACTAATAATTTGTTCTTGATCATTTGTTTTTTTAACATCTAAACTTTTACTTGTCTCTACTTGTGATAATGTAGAAAATAATGCTTTAAGATCTTTACCTCCATCAGCAACATATTTTGCTGCTATTTGTAATTCTTCCGGTAAAGATTGAAAAAATTGTTTAGGAGTTTCACGTCTTACTTGATTAGCTTTTTCTTCTAAATTAGCTTGTATTAGTTCTTCCCAATCTTTAGCACTGTATTCTGATAAATCTTTATCATCATCAAATGCAACAATTTTATCTTCCTTAATTAATTTTGAAAAAACATCAGTTATACCATTAATTGATTTCCTACCTCTTTTTGTTTTTGTTTCAAAATTATTTTCATCTTCTTCTTCAATACCATCTAATGTATCTAAAATATCATTAGCGTTTTCTTCAACCTGCGCTTCTGCTACAGTTTCATTTGCATCTGAAGATTCACTTGATTTATCATCTTTTTCTACTTTAGCATTTAAATCATCTTTATCATCCTTATCAGGATCTGCAAATGACATATCTGCTTTCTCAGATAAACCACTAAAAATATTTTTAGGTTTACTTGAGTCATCTGAAATCATATCAGCACCACTTGGAGCAGCATTAAATATTTCATCTAAATTAACGTCAACTTGTTCTACGTTACTTTTCACTTGTTGTGTTTGAGTTGTACTCATAATTATGTTGGTTTTAATAATTAATATTCCTTACATATATAATATACGCAAAGTTTATATTATAAACTTATAATATTTGTGGAAAAATAAAAATAATAAGCAGTATATAGCTAACGTCAATTATTTTTTGTTTGAATCCTTAGAATCATACTTATTTTTATTTTCTTTAGCTATTTGAAGTTTGGTATTAGCTATTTCTTTTTGAGCACTTATTTTTTCTCTCTCAACTTGAAGCCTGCTATTTTCCATTAATGATTTAGAGCTATTTTCCTCACGTTTTATATTCATTTGCTCACGATATTGGGTGGTTTCTCTAATGTCCTTCATAGCATCTTGAAAATCAGACTGTTGATTCTGATTTATATCAGCCATAGAACCAAATCCTGCAGATCTAATTTCAGCAATAGTGACATCATTCTGTCTGTCTTTTGCATTTTCTTGCATTTCAACTTGTAATTTTTGTTGTTCTTCTTGTGCTTTGGCTTGCAATTGTTGTTCTTGCATTTGACGTTGTTGTTGCATTTCTTGCTGACGTTGCTGTTGCATTCTTGTTTCAGAATCTTTTAGTATGTCTGTTACTTCAGCAATTGAATCAGCTTTAACAATATTTCCTAGTTCATATATACTTGCACCAGTTGTATTATTTGTAAGAGCCATTTGTTTTAAGTTTTCTAATATGGCTCTGTGGTTTGTTTTAGTAGTTGCAAACACGTTAAAATCTCTAAGTAATAGTTCAGTACCATTAATAGAAAAATTAACCTTCTCAGCTTCTGTAGAGATATAAGACAATCTTACACTTGGGTTAGTACTATAATAGTATTGTGCTAAATCAGTTCTCATTTGATGAACCCTTGGCATTAAATGGTCTGAATGTTGTACAAAATACATTTCTGTTTGGGCATATGATTGTTGCATAGCTTGTACAACCCCGGTTGCAGTTTGCGCTGATACGGCACCTCCAAGACGTTGAGGATTAATACCAATGGCATCAAAACATTGTTGTTTAAAATAATTAGCCAGTTGTATTCTAGACATTAATCTATTAGTCTGCTCCATGTTTAGAGTTTGATAATGATTAAAGTTAGTTGCATTTTCTGTATTGGTAATAGAAGTATCTAATGGAAGCATCTGAAAATCTTTCATTGCTACAAATGCTTTAGCATAATTGTTTTTACCCCAGTCTTCACCCATTGAGTGACGTGGTAAAGCATTTTGATCAAACATAATTACTGTACCTAATTCATCAATTAGTATATCAGCAATTTGATTATTAACCATGTTATATCCAACTTGATATGCTTTCATTAAGTCTACTAAAGAGGTAGATCTTGTATTTCTATCAGAAAATACTCTACCCTCTACAGGAAGTTTACATCCATAAAGTGTATTATTTCCTTTAAATTGAAAAGGTAATCTACCAGGTTTAGTTCTATTTATACCTATGTATATTGGATTAATATTATCACCCATAGTTGATTGCCACATAGCTGGTAAATTTGGACCAATTTTAACACCACCCCAAACTTCATTAATCCATATCCACTCTATATGTTCACCTTCTAATAAATTTTCTTTAGATTTTTGTTTAAAAATTGATGTATCATATACACCTTTTTTAGTAATCTTAAATGTTTCATCAACTATCTCCTGAGTAACTTCTCCATCAGTTTCTATTTTTGTTAAATGACCTATCCTACGTTGTGTCTTCCAATATATAGTTGAAACACGCATTAAGTTACCTTCACCCCACATTGATACGTCTTCTGTCTCATCAAGTATTTCACTAAGTATATCCCCACCAGCAGCAGGATTATTCCAATAATTACTTGTGTATTGTCTATATGCTAACCCAGGTGAATTTGTATTCCACTCATGAGATCTGGTAGCATCATAATATGCACCATCATTTTGATATCCATTTACTTGATATTGAGCAGATCTAGCTGGATAAATTTTCTGTAAAGATTTTAATTGTTTTTCATCCATAAGATATCCAAACTTATCTACTACATCTGATACAGTCATCAAATCTACTTTACCACAATAATTTGAATCTGCAATATATCTTTGATCTGGAGATTTCTGATAAAAAGTTAATACTGGATTCCATAGTTCAATATCATAATCATCTTCTAACATTCTAAAATGCCAAAATTCTCTATCTGCAATAAGCATATCCCTAAATCCTCTTTCTTCAAGTTCTTGCATCTTGAATCTTTCTTCATCAACTGCAAGTTGATGTGATGCCCACTCTTCAACCATACTTCTATATGATTTACTAAAAAAGTCTTCTATGGCAGGTAAAGATTTTAATCCTTCTGGTGATAATTGTTGTTGAGCTTCTTCAGATGCAGGATCCATACCCATCTCAATCATCTTACGTACTAAATTTGACTCAGCATCAGCAAGTAAAGATTCTTCTACTTGCATTCTTTTTTGTTCTAGCATCTCATTATAAGATGCATCATCTACTGCTCTAAATTGTACTTTTGTATAACGTTTAGCAAATTCACCTGTAAGAACATTTATTACATTAGGTACAATTGGATAAAATTTAAGTTCTAACGCAGAATCATTTTCTTTTGTTAAAACATCCATCATGTCTTTGTAATCATTGTCTGGCTCTACAATATAATCTGACTTGTCAATTAATCCTTGAGCAAGTTTATAATTTTTAAGTAATCTTCTAGCATTTAAACGTAAAAACTCTACACCTTGAAGTTCTAACCAATCTAAATTCCAAGCTGCCCAATCTTCAGTTTTTTCTTTATATGACAAAAACTGAACCGGTTGAGTTAAGCTAGAAAATGTAGGCCCGCTTTCTGCTTTTGCCCCATTCTTCATTTGCATGGCGTTTAATACTCTCATATTATTTTTATCTATTTAATATTTTTGAATCCAGATCTATTAATTTTGGTTCCTCCCAGACTTCTTCTGCGGCCAATATTTTTAAACGGACTACTATACTTTAATTTACTTATTTTTTCTGAGTTTACCAAGGAATTATCATCTGATTCACGTCTTTTAGAATACCCTCTGTTTGATTGTTGTATTTTAACAAAAGCAATTAATGCACCAAATGTAACTAATCTATCTACGTTTAATCCAGGATAGTAGGCCATCATTTCTTTAATAAGCATAGGATCCGGTATCCTTTCTACTCCTAACGTTTGTGACATAACAGAACCATGCTCATCTGTTTCTTCATGAATACTCTCTCTTAGAAATTCAATAGCATAAGATATTAAATGGCTTTTAAATAATGTTCCTGTATTTTTCCAACCGTACTCTTGATAAACTGTTCTATTTGATCCCAAATCTTTTAAGAAAAGTATTTGTTGTTTTGGAACTAAATATCTTTGTTTTTTTCTAGCTATCATGTGTTGAATAAATAATGAAATATTATTCTCAACAATAGTCCAAGCATTATACCACTCAATTAATAACTCAAGTCTTTCATGTGTTTTGTTAATATCATCAAATCTACCACACCATGCTGCAACAATTTTATCTTTCTCAATAAATTGTTCAACATCACCACCACCTATTTCTCTAGTTACTTCAGTTGCATTCTTGTAAATATATATACTACATAATGAATCTGATGTAGTTGTTTTACCTTCTGACACAGGGTCAATAGATCCATAGTATGCTCCAAATCCAGGATTAGGTATAGGTCTTTCCCATACAACTATACTTCCTGTTTTATCTTGTTGTTTTTTATTTACTGGGAAAGTACTAACTGGTAATTTAGTTGTTCTTTTAGCTATAATACCTGATTGATCTCTGTCAAGTTCAATAAGTTCATATGGGTATTCTTTCTCCTCAATTTTTTTAAGTTGTTTACTTAATATACCTTGTGGAAAAACAGATTCTTTTCTATAGGCAAATGCTTCAGCAATATTTAAAGGTTTTTGAGATATTCTTAATTGAAACTGTTCTCCACCTAATTCATTTTTCCATCTATCTCTTTCAATCTTTATAGCTTTAATTGCTTCTTCAATCTCTGAGTTACCGTATTTATCTATGTATGGAGGCATTGACCATTGTTCTGGTATAAACAAACCAGCCATACCAATAGTGCCGTCAGCATCCATTAAATTAGTTTTTACTGCATATATATCATTTGCACCTGGATTTAAAATCATTTCCTTTAAAGGATTACATTGTTCTAAATCTCCCACTGATCCGGCTGCAATAAATTGACCAGTTGTCATCATACCTGAAGACATTGCAGGACGCAGGTACTCATATGTCTGCATCATGTTTTTAGCAATACCTGCCTCCTCATGAAAGAAGTATGTACATGGTCCACCAACTCCTGTGGTAGCATTTTTTTCAAATGAAGCTCCTTGAATTTTTGATTTTAAACCTCTTGAAGTTTTTCTGTTGTTTATTTTTACTTCAATTTGCTGTTGCCATAATAATACTTTCTCTGGATTACTTGGTCTGTACCATGCTGTATGTTCATTTAAAAATGTTTTATACTCTTCTAAAAATTTCCAAGAACCTTTATCATTTATATAATCTTTAAGAGATGCTCCTATTTTACATATTGATCCTTCTTCAAACCAATATTGATTAATAATTTTTGCCATATGAAAATATGAAGAAGCAATCTGACGTTTTTTAAGTATAGCAACATGTTGATTATTTAATTCAGCTATTACTTCATACAATGCCATATGATATTGTGCATCTCTTACCTTTGCAAAACCATAATGCTTTTCTTCTTTATCAAATATAGGTAAGAAATTAAGCCACATATAATAGTCCCTGGTAAGGTACCATGTATTGCCTTTATTTTTATACAAAACCCCAGTTCTACATTTACTTTTTTGATCTTCCCAATAGGCCGTAAAATCTTTAGATCTAAAAGGGGCATTACAATAATTCCCTTCTGCATTAAAACGCTTAGCTTCTTCATTAAAAAGCCATGCTGTAGAATCAAAGTTGTATTGACCAGGCTCTTTAAATAAAGATTCTAAAAAATCTCTAAATTCATTATCAGAAGAAAACTCAACAGTAGACCACTTGTGATTTTCAAAAATAGGTATAACCCTACTCATCTCTTATGATGGCATAAACATCACCAACTTGTAATAATAAATGTTCTTCTCCATCATGTTTCATAGGTGTAGGCATAGCGTGTTCTGCATATCTTACTACATCACCAATCTGTATTTCACTTACTGATTCACCTTTTCCCACTACTTGACCTTCGTAAGTTATTTTTTGTGCTATTGTGGGAATAATAAGTCCTGATGCAGTTTTTGTTGCTGCTTTAATTTCTTTAATTAATAACTTTTGTCCTACTGGAATAATTTTTTGTGCCATAATTTTTAATTTTATATTTGGTCATATGCTAAACCTGCACCACCACGCACAGAGCTATCTTGTTCTTGTCTCATATCAGTAAATGCTCCTTTATAAGATTGTCTTATTGCTTCAAATTTTGCAGCAGCATTTACCATAGAATTTATATTTCCATCTCTACCATGTTCTATGGCGGTAACTTCCATATACTTTGCTAGTCTATCCAACATAGATTTTATACCTACGTATGCTCTATATGTTGGTGTTTGATACATTTTCTCACACATTGCTTTAGCATATCTTATTGATGGATCTTCCGTTGAATCCTCAAGTTGAATCTCTTCAATAATAATATCTTCCTTTTCATGTTCTGGTAAATTAAAAAATGGATTTGCATCAGGATTAGGACATGTCATATAAAACAAATATTTATATACTGTCATATGTGTATCAGGATATTCATCCATTATTTTTTTAAGAAAAGGTAATGCATGACAATGTTCAGTCACTATTAATTCACTATTTTGTATATCAAATAATCTTACTATCATAATTGTTTTATATATCTTTTATCCATTTTATTAATGAAACCACTTCATCTTTTAAATATGGAAGTTCATATATCTTTATTGCATCTAATACAGGCTCTCCATTAACATGTTCATTTATTGGATAACCAAACTTGTCTTCACCCACTTGTTTAAATTTAACATGTTGAATAGTTAATTTACCAATTTTTAATTTAGGATTATGTTTTTTAATTATATATGCATACATACTTAATTGTAAACTATAATGATTTAAATTACAATCATCTAAATGACTTATAGGTTTATACATTTTATTAGTTATACCTTCCCAATTAGTAAATCCTTTTTCTTTTATTTCTTTATTGGTTTTATAATCATTAATGTTTATTAATCCATCTACTATTTCAACAACATCAGCTTGTCCGCATAACCCAGCAGATTTTAAATATACTAAATGTTCCGGGTATAATCCATCTTCTAATTTTTGATTTGGAGAAATTTTTATTCCTTTATCATCTACTATTGGTTTAATAATAGGTATTGAAATACCATTACGCTCAATAGTTTTAAAGTCAAGCATATCTGCTTCTCTTTGATTGTGATAAAAATTACCCAATGTAATTGCTCTATTTGTTTCCCCGTCCCATGCTGCAATAATTTCTTTTGGAGTCATTCCATGCCATTTGGATCTTTTATTTTTTGATGATTTTTTTGCTTGACCATCTCTATCAAACTTAGGTTTAAATTTACCTATAAAAGATGTTACTCCAGTCCATTGAATATTATCATTATCAATGCTTTCATAAATGTGACCCTCTTCAATAAATTTTAATCCCATGGTTTTGTTTTTAAGTTCTTGTTGTTATATAATTATAAGGGTTAATCACATTTACAGATGGTGCTTTCCTTAATAGTGTTATTGCTTCTTCAGCATCTATATGACCATTCATTAACAAGTCTCCTACTAATTCTTCTTTAGTTAATTTTTCCATTTTCTATTTGTTTAGTTATTAATTCTTCCTGTTCTTCATCAGTATATGAATCCCAAAATCCTTTTGGGCATTCACTGGATAAAGATCTAACTTTAAATCCTAAACTACAGCCACAATCAGAGCAGCAAGGTTGAGTTCCAGGAGCAAGACAACTATCACCTTTAGCATCAAATAAAGAACAAGCAATACATTTTTGAAATCTATCAGTAGCAACTGCTTCAATATGTTCTTTCTTAAAAATATTATTCTTAATTCCTTCAGCAATTTTATCAGCATTTTTAAATACATCAAGATATTTTTCCCATTTTTTCATTTCTCTTTAAATGTTTTTTTGTTTAAAATATCCATTTCCATTTGTTTTAATGCAATTTCCATTTGTTTAACATTATTATTAATTTCTTGACTTTTAGCAAAACCCACATAAGTTCTTTTTGCTAAATTACCCAGAATACTTTTATTTTTTTTAATTGCTTTTTCAAGTTTATTTTTTCTTAAATAAAAAGTTCCTAGTCCATCTACATGTATCCTTGGAAAATCTATATCAGATAATTTCCTTCTTAACTTGCTGTAGTAAAAAGTTATAAATTCATCAACTACAGAATTATGTACTCCTACTTCATCAGCTATATCTTTTCTAAGTTCTTTATGACTCTTTGGATTCACTACCTAATATTTTATAATCTAGTAATACTAACCCGCTGGTCTGAACATTAATATCTGGATTAAGTGAAATAGTTTTTTTGTTATTTCCTTTTTTAACTAATAAGTTTTTCTTTTCTGCTTTTGTAATAGCATTTCTAGCTGATTGAGAACTTTTAAATATGTCTTGATCAACTGTATAATTACAAAATTTAGTCATTTCCATATCCTGAAATTTTGCTAATTCGCTTAAGAATTTTAAATCAGAATTACTTATTAATGTTTCATTAAAGAAACAATATGTAACTATTTGATACTTTATTGAAATATTAATATCAACTTTCATTTTTATATCAACTTTGTTTACTAGTGCCATGTTATAAACTTAATATCATATCAACTAAGTCCGGGTGAGGATAACAATCAGATTTATCCTTCCTTACATTGGTATGTGTTAATAATCCTTTTATGTTTCCTAAGTGTGCATCAAGTTGAAATCCAAATCCTTTTGTAGGCCCATGTTTTTGTATAAATTGTTTTAAACCTAACCTAACATCAATTTGATCTCTTTCACCTATATATTTAATCCACTTCTCAGTTGCTTTAATTTGTGCATCTGAATAACTATGCCATTTGGTATAATTATTAAATGGTTCAGATAATATTTGAACTTGTTCTTCTTTACATGTAGAGTTTACATATGTTTTGTTATTATGAGTTAAGTATCCCATACAACATATCTCTAAACCTACTGAATGACGGTTCATATATCCTGATCCTGTTTTACCTAAATGCCATCCTTGTGCGCCTGTAGGAAAAGCTTGAACCATTACACCATCATTTTCATCATTATTATTTCTATGATCTATACCACCTAATACAAATTCAGTGGCTATTCTACCACGTGAATCTCTACCCCAATGGTCAATACATCTATAAGGATCTGCATGACCAGCGGTATGATGTAAAAATATATACTCATTATTAATAGGACCATTAACATATTCTCCTTTAGGTAAATAATGTTTATGTATTACCTGATCATAATTTGTTTTATAATATTGACCTTGTAAATCAGTATCTTCATCTATTTCTTCAGGAATTGTATTCTCTAAATGAGTTAGTAAAACCCACATATCATTATCTACCATTCCCGTCACATTTAAATGACGTGTAAGTTGAAAACGTTTAACATGCTTCTCTGTATCAGGGCCAAAAATTCCATCAGATTTTATCCCTAATTTATTTTGAAGTGCTGCTACTCTTGAACCTTTTGATCCAATTTTCAACATTTGCATTTTACTTTGGATTTACTGCATCTTCCATTGCAGCCTTAAACTCATCTGCTTCAGGAGTTGATGGTTGTCCCCCTTCTTTTTGTGCAGCATATTGTTGTGCCATATACATTTGAGCTTGCATACGTTCTGCTCTTGCTTTTTCTATAGCAGATAAAAGCATTTCATAATCAGCTTGTACTTCTAAATGTGGAATGTTGTCTTTGTAGAATGCAGTGATTTCTTCTCTGCGTTTTGCAAGTTCTTCTTTACTCATTTGAGGATCCTTGTCTTGTAATTCTGGGTTGATTTGTTTTACTGACATCTTTAGTTTTTTAAATGTTTATAAAACAAAGATATACAATAATAGTTTAAATCAAAAAAGTTTATTGGTTTATTTTAAATAATTTTATTTTTTCTTAGATTTAGCTCCAGAACATTTCCAACGTTTACGAGATAAGTTATTTGGAGTGTTTGGATCATTTGCTTTTTTCTTAGATACCCTTTTTTTAATACCTAAACTTCTTGCACAGTAGCTATCACCTTTAGAGGTGCCAGGTTTTACCCGTGGCCCTCCTCCTTTAGCTTTTCCTGCTTGTCCGTAACTAACTTTCTTACCGCTAGCTGTTACTTTAACTTTTGCTTTTCCTTTTCTAGGTGTTGCCATGTTTTATATTATACTTGTGTTATATTAAATGTCCCGCCATTTGCCATTTGTACTCTATAAGTTGTTCCATCTGGAGACGTCATATAAATAGCAGCGGTTGCAGATGTTAAATTGATAGCCGCAGTACTACTTTGCATTGTTATATCCCCTGTAACGTTTAGACCAGTTGTAATAGCAGCGGTTGGGTCACCAATCATAATTGTACCAGTCGCATTTGTTTTAATTTTAGCCAAACCAGTACCATCTACCTTCAAGACAACATCCCCTTTTAAATAAGTCTCTGTTACGGAGTCATTACCTAAAGTAGCAGTATTAGGACCGTTACCAATGGCCCCTTGTCCAATTACAATTTGATTGGTTTGTCCATTTGCTTCAGCTTTTGCTTCGTCTCCTATAAAAACAGAATTTTGAGCTGTTGCATTTGCGGTTGTACCATCTAAAATAAATTTACCTGCGTCATTACCTACTGCAGTGTTTCTAAATCCTGAAGTTATGTTTCCTAAACTATTATTACCAACTGCTGTATTAAAATTTGTAGTTGTTTTGTTTTCTAAAGCATTATATCCAATAGCGGTATTTCCTTGCCCTAAGGTTGCAATGTTTAAAGAGCCTGAGCCTAAAGCAGTATTAAAACTACCTCCATCTGATGATGGTAAAGAATTTGTTCCTATGGCAGTATTGTTATTCCCCGTTGCTGACACTTTTAAAGAGTTAAACCCTAATGATGAATTATTACTCCCGCTTACTTGAAGTGATTGAGAATTTTCCCCAAATCCCGTGTTAGTATTACCAACTTGATTGTCAAGATTACCCGCGTTAGTACCCGCAAAAGTATTATCATTTGTCTGAAATAAATCTAGTAAACCGGTTACTCTTAAATCCCCACCTACTCTAAATCCATAACTTGTAGTTTCAGATTTTTTGTCATTATTATAATATAAAGAAACTCCACTATCCGGTCTTAAAGCTATGAGTGTTTCATCTGTTAAGCTACTTTTTATAAGAAAGTCAGACCCTGACGCTGTAGAAATTGAAAGGTTATCTCCATTAGAAAATATAACATCATTACCACCTGTTGTGTTTCCTAAAGCTAAAGTTTGAGCTAAAGTTCCTAGACTATCTGTTGTTTCAATTACATTGCCTGATGTATCTACAGCTAATGTATAGGCTACCGTACCTGTATAAGTTCCGGATCCATAATCCACAAACTTTATTGACTTATGTAAATCAATTTCTTCTGAGCCAGCTGTAGTTTTAATTTCAAGCATTGGGTTATTTCCTGCTGATCCTAATTTAAGACCGGCACCACTCCAATTATATAAATAACCAAAGCCTCCACCATCATCATCCCAACCAAAACTAACTTTAAAATTTCCATCTTGTGTTATTAAATACTCTGGATCTCCTGATGTTATACTAGAAGGTTTGTTTATAATAAATCTATCTGTATTCTCCATCCTCATTTGATAAAGACCGTTGGAGTTTGGATTACTTTGTCTTAACTGGCTATCCCCAATAACGCTATTTGGCCCATCTGTATAAATAGGTATGAAATTAGTAGTACCACTACCGGTAACCTCACCTGAGTTAATACCTGCTTTAAGATCTTTTATAGATATAAGCTCATTATACATTTTAGGTGTATTAAACATGCTATCATCTGGATTAGGTCTTCTGCCCAATACTAAATAATCTGTATCTTCAGTTTTTTTTACTACTCTTTTTCTATTGAGTAGACCCATCATATCTATTAATATATTTCCCATTTTATCTTTTTTTTATGTATCTGTACATAATTTAGTACAATCAATACTATCCAATATTGTTTTAATTGCTGCGTATGTCTCAGTAACAATAACAGGTGTAAATCCAATTCCCACATTAAGTAATCTTAAATTTAAATATACTTGAGTATTAGGATCAAAATATTCTGATAATCCATTAATCTGTACAGCATCAATATATAAAGGAGCTGTTTTAATTTGTGGTGCTATTGCTTTTCCTGTTACATCATATTGTTGACCACTTACACCAAAAGCTGGTATTATTGTTGCTTGAGTCAACGTAACAAATTGTTTTTGATATATAGGTATTCTTGCCATTATCGTTTTTTACCTTTATGCAATCCGTGAGAAGCATGTTGTTTACCTTTTTTAGTAGCAGCACGTTTCTTTTTATTTGCTGCAGCTAATTTAGCTTTTCCTTTTTTAGTACTTTTTAACTTAGCAATAGTTTTCTTAGGAGCATAAACTTCACCTGTCTCAGAACTTTTCTTTCCTGAAGCAGTTGTCCATTTTTGTTTAGTCCATCTAGTAAGACTTTTTTGCTGTTTAGTTTTTGCCATTACTTCTTTTTCTTAGGCATTGCTTTTATTAACTTATCAATCTTTAACGCTTGTGCTTTATGCATAGCAGATGCTTTTTTTAATTGACTTGATATTTCTTTTAATTTTTTTGCTTCCATTATTTTTTAGTTTTATATCCTCCTCCGTTTGCTTTGTAACGTTTAGCTAGCATCTGCGCTTTACGAGCTGACCATTGACCAGCACCTCCACCTTTACTTCCAGCTTTAATAGAATTAAATAGACGCTTACGCATTCCCGGTTTAGTATAGTTCCCAGAACTATTTACAGTACTTTTCTTTTTAGTTGCCACCTATACTTGTGTATATACTGGAACTCCAGTTGGTGATATTGTTTGTTTCCATCTTGAGCTATCTGAAGCAGTAAATATAACTCCTTCTAGAACCGTTGTTAAATCTAAAGCTCCTGTAACTTCTAAA
>Ga0307488_10001070_pt1 | contig 22932 bp, 16 predicted proteins | sample SB02metaG_FD_202248 | JGI IMG/M metagenome (GOLD analysis project Ga0307488, IMG submission 202248) | Sea-ice brine microbial communities from Beaufort Sea near Barrow, Alaska, United States - SB 0.2 | ecosystem: Environmental > Aquatic > Marine > Coastal | place: USA: Alaska | collected... | reverse complement strand
GCCTTGCCACTCATGCCGCTTGTAGCGTGGCCTGTACTTCTGCATGTTGATGCGTGTGCTACGGCTCTGGTACCACACTTCCTTGAAATTGCCCACGGGATGATCCAGTGCCAGCCAACCTGTGTCCAGCGCCTCTGTTGATTCATCCTCGTCCACGACCGCCATGGGCCTGCATATCACGAGGTCCTGTTGTTCCTGTTTGCCGTGGGTGTGATCAAAGAGCAGTTCCATGCTAATACTTAAGGTCATGCAAAAGATGACTTGCAGTCATCTGAAACTTCGCTTACGCTCGTTTCCTTTTTTAGAACTTACGCTGGAAAACAGTAATTTACGCATCTGAGCAGTAGTGCGTACACTGTGGTAGATGAGCAGTCACAATTCTGCTATTACTAGCAGAACTGATCGGGAACCCTGTGGTGAGTTCGCAGTCACTATACATCGCTACTCTCGTCGGGCGGTTGTGCTGTACCCGTTTGCTCATTCTATTACAACGCGAGCCTACCGGATCCCTGTATAATAGTATCTGGTAAACCTGAGGATTATCTTTTTCTAAGAGCCCCATCATTTTTTGCTGTGTGCATCTAAGGATTCACCTGTCGCTTGTTAGCCGCATTTCCTTGCTCACTGGTTGCGATGCTATGTTTGCCTATGGAGAAATTTGTTTGCCTGGTGGAAGGATACGGTTGCCCTTCAACTACTATATAACATAGATAAAAATGTTGGTCAATCTTTTTGGCTTTAAATACCACTATGTCAGAATCAACCAGTTTCCCTGTGTCATACAATTCACACTGTGAGAGTTCTACAGTTAAACGTATCGGACAGGACATGCGAGGCATAGTACACTACAATTTCAATAGGCAAGGTTTCAGGGCAGATCTAGATTACGACCACAACGAAGATAACGCTGTGACATATTTTGGTAATTTATATGCTTCCGCTGTTGGTATCCGTTGGCATGATGGTTACGCCATGAAGGCGAGTGCCGAACTCCAGATGAAGTGTTACAATTTTTCGCAAGGGTGTGCCGGGGTGGACAACAATGAGATCGTGAGGACAGTGAAACACATAAGGGAGATGCGGAATTTTAAACCTCGTTACTACGTGATACAATTTTGTGAATTGGAAAGAAGATTTAGTGTCAAGACACGGGGTCTCAGACTGCACACTGACCAACAGGACAACATAGATAATTTTGTGCAGGTGTTCTCGGATTTGGAAAAAATATTGGAAGGACAAAAATGGTGTTTTTTCGGTATAGACCATGCAATGAACCACAGTATGCCAAAACACATACGTGAGCATAAAAATTGCCTTTGTTGGAACCCAGTAATAATAGACAAAATACTACAAGGAATAGCAGGTGAGAAGTGGCATGCCATGATTGCATATGGACTTACTAGGAGGATAAAAAATGACCTTGCACTGGCGTGATGAACAACGCAAGATGTTCGACAACCGAGAGTTAGAACAAGATAAACGGATCAAGAAATACTTTGCCGGGTCGAGGCAGGAAGGGACACTCTTGTACGGCGATACTGCTTACTTTAATGATTATTTTAATCAATCTCAAAAATACAAAAATGCTTTGTTAGTGTTTAACGAGGAAATCGAGGCCATGGATTTCTTGGACACCATTGCTGGAAAGATATCCTTACACCCCCAAATAGAAAAGGTGTGTATAGCAGTAAACAAGTTTTGCATTTACAGTGAAACTGTACATGAGAATATCGAGTCTGATTATGATACAGCACTGGTGTCTCTCGTCAGTGGTAAGTTAAAAGGATTTAAATTATTGGAGCACATATATGACAGTAAGTTGAAAGGGAACAAGTTCAATTTTGCTAGTCCTTACACACAGATGTATTTTGAAAAATGGAAACAATAAAAGAATTTGATTTCGCAACCTTAAGCGACGCCGATAAAGTGGTATTGTATTCGAGGTTACATCCTCTGTATGCTAAAAGCACACTAGAAGTAGATGTAGGACTGCCAACAGGTACCTCGGTGTGGATTGATTGTGCTGGGTCTAGTCAAGGACATATCGGTGTGGAAGACAAAACTTTTAGGTCAGTTTTCCCAACAAATGTCAAAAACACACACTTCATGCATGATATGAATTCAATATTGACTGCCAAGGCGGTAGGAAAAGTATATTCACCGGTTAGCGTTGTTATGTATTTTGCTCCATTCCTTAGGTACATGACGCCCGAAGAAGCGAAAGACAGCATACACATGTACAAAAAATACGTTTCAACAGCAGAGATAACAGTTGTAATAGATATCAAATTCCTATTATTCCATAGATTTAAGAACACCAACGATGACGTTGTGAATTTTCTAGGACCAAAAAAAATCAACAAGTTTGGAACATTTAAATACCTACTGAAATTCTAATGAAAAACGTAATATTGTACATACCAGGAAGTCATGGCAGTTTTTTGAAATTCTTGTTTGATTGTTATGATCAAGATAAGGTGCTCGGATTCAAAACCACAGAGACAGGAAACTGGCACGCCATGAGATCACAAGTGCATGACACTGTTTGTTTTGACATGGCCAACGATAACCAGAGAAAAAAGTATGCTTCGTTGACAGGCGATCATGAGGAATACAGGATAGTTTTTAACACTTTGGAGGATTTCTACTACATTCTTCAGTGTTTTATTGACCGCGGCGGTAATTTGTGCCGGCATTCTGGTATTGAATTGTTGGAACAAAGTTTAGATGCTTACGAAAAGGAATACAAGGTCGAAACTAGCTATAGGCAAACAATCAAAGACTTCTACGGCTACAATGGCTCCAGTGTACCGCGTTTTATTTTACGTAATCTCTTTATACTGATTTTCATTACCCATTTCAATCATAATTGTTGGAAACTAAACAATGAATTAAAAAGTCATGGCAGTAATTTGATAGGGCTTGATGAAATTTTACAATACAAAAAATTGAAACAGCGTCTAGACTTAATTTTTGGTAGATCTTTGGATTTCCAAGATGTGCATAGACATTTACTTGAAAATAACAAACCCTATGCCCAACGGGAAAAGGTCAGGGAAATTATCAATGCGGTCGAAACAGGAAAAGATATACCAATACAAGGACTTAACACTATCAGCGAGGCGTATATTTGTTTTTACTTTGAAAAGAAATATTATTCGATTAATTTTAATTTAGCAAATGATTTTTTTAAAACCACAAAAGATATAAAAATGTACATAGACCATTATCCGTCTTACATGACTAGACCAAACAATCTATTTCTGCAACATTGGAGGATCTATAAAAAATGACAAACCAGTGGACATTCAACGGTAAAAAAATAATCGAATTGCCAGAAGACGTGGTAGGATTCGTATACCAGATAACCAACACCACAAACGGCAGGAAGTACATAGGCAAGAAATTAGCCAAATTCAAAAGATCCAAGGCACCCCTGAAAGGCAGACGCAACAGGCGTAGGTACAAGGTAGAGAGTGACTGGCAGGACTACTACGGATCCAGTGATGACCTGACAATAGATATAAAGAGGCTCGGTGCGGAAAACTTCAAGAGGGAAATACTTTTCTACTGCAAGTCAAAATCGGAACTGTCATACGTGGAGGCACGTGAACAGTTTGCCCGAAAAGTTTTAGAGACCAAAGATTACTACAATGGTCATATCCGTGTGAGGGTACACGGCAAAGGCATCCTAAAGTCGTAAAAAAACCCCCAACTTAAAGCCGAGGGTTTTAAAACTATAATTGCTAACGAAAATTACGCCGCTGTTTTTGCCGCGTTCTTAACTTCTTGTATTTCTTTTCTTCTTGCTTTGATCAGCTTTGAAAGATTTGCTAATGCTTTTCTGGCTCTTGTTGCCGAAGCTTTAACACCCTTGTCTACAAACTTCCCATTCTCTTCTGAGTAAGTCTGGATCTCGGTCATGATCGATTCATGTGTTTCATTTGACATATGTTTTTTCTCCTTCTTATTGTCGTACGATAATATTAATTAACATATACCTAATTAAAGCACACAAGAACTGGTTTTGTCAACATAAAAATTAAACAATTATGTCAACATCATTGGCATAGTTGGTAAAGCCATTTTCTTTTACCACTTTCAGCACGGAGTTCACCCTGCTTACCAATTCGTCCTTGTGAGAGATCAAGAATATGTTCTTTTTCTGTGTCCTACTCATGTCTTTCAGCACCGCCATGGAACTCTCAACACCTGATATATCCATACCAGCATCAATCAATTCGTCAATGAACAACAAGTTGATCTGTTGATAAAGGCTTTCCCACACATCTCTGAATGCCCAACTCAAACTTAGAATCAGTCTGTTCCTCTCTCCTCTGCTTAAATTGTCAAAGTCTAGTTCTCTGCCCAGTTCCTCGATCTGTACAGACAAGTCACTTTGGAATACCACTGTGTGTGGCAGTTTGACCTTGCCCAGGAAGTATGCCAGACGTTGATTCAAGTAAGATAAATTTTGTTGTATGATTCTTGTTCTTATGAATGAATCTTTTGCTGTTAGTAATTTGTATAAGAATTCTTGGTGTCTGTGCAAGTCTTCCATTTCGTTTGCTTTTTCAAAGTCGACTTTCTGTATTGCTTTGTTCTGCATCTCTTCGATCTGTTCTGCATACACATCTTCTTTTTTCTCCGTCTGTTCCAACTGCCTTTTTAAATCCTTCAACGATCCCTTGTGGTTATAGGCCTCGTCTATGCTATCATAGTACGTGTCCGGTGTGCTACCCAGGTCACCGATCTCATCTATGCCCTGTTGTATTTTTGCAAGATCACTTTCTAGCTTTGAACTGTATTCTTTGGATTCTGTGAGTGTTGCTTTAAGTTTGTCCACAAGATGTGTGTGCTTGTCGTCCAGCAATTCTTGTTCACATGTTGGACATTTTTGTTGTGCCGCATATTCCAGATCACCCTCAGTTTTCTCCACTGTGCTTTTTGCTTTTGTGTACGAATCCTCGTGATATGCTTTTTCCTTTTGCAAACTCAACAACTTAATATAGTTTTCGTTATGTTTCTGTAGACGTTTGTGTGCATCCAGTTCTGCCTTTATATCAACTTTGTCCAGTTCTGCCATTGCTTCTTGAAAACTTCGGATGTCTGCCGCTTTTTGTTTAGACCAAGCACTAGATCTTATTTTTAAACTCTCGATTGATTCTTGTATTTTTTCATTTGAAGCAACCCTGGCATCTATTTTCAACTTCTCTTCGGTCAACAACTGCTTGGTGGCCTTCTGCTTTTCCTTTAAGAGATCTGCTTTCTGGGATAGCAAAGTTATGCCAAGCAACTGTTCTATGATCTCTCTTTGTTCGTTTGCTTTGGTCGAAAGGAACGGTTGTGTGTAAGTGTTCAGTGCGATTATGTTTTTAAACATGGCATGGGTCATGCCCATTAGTCTGTTTATTTCTATCTGTGTTTCTCTGTTTTCGCCCTGTGCTTCATTGCTTTCTATATTTTGTTCAATGTCGTTTGCATAGAATCTGAATATCTGGGGTTTCCTGCCTCGCTCTATGGTATAGGTCACTCCGTTCTTTATGAACTTGACACTGACCAACATTCCTTTTCCGTTGGTCTTGTTGACGAGGTTATCTCTTCTGATGTTTGTTAGTGCTTCGCCGAAGAACACATATGACAGTGCGTTGATGATTGTCGTCTTACCTGTGCCGTTCCTGGCACCTGCGTCATCACCTCCCAGGTCCATGTTCTCACCGATGACCAATACAAGACTTTTGTTTGAGAAATCTATGGCCTGTGCCTGATTGCCCACGCTCATGAAGTTTTTTACTGTAAGTTCCTTAATTGTTAGCAAGTTGTTTCCTCTTCCATTCATTGTATCCACGTATCCACTCTTCTTGGGTTACGGGTTTTGCAAGTTGATCCAACAATGTTTGTTTAGACATAGGTTGTTCAAGTTCGCCTTTTAAAACTTTTATTAATTTTTTTTTACTAATTCGTGACATCTAGATCGTTGTAAATTGCTGTTAATATATTCTTGTCGTATGTCTCAGAGTCGACGCCCTGTAACTGTTTGATAACGATCTGATCCACGCTGTCAAACTTCTGTACTTCCACGGTCGGTTGTTGTGCATTATCCACCTGTTCTGGAATCAGTTGTAGTTCCCTTAGGCTGTACTTGTCTATGAATGTTTCTCTGACAAAGTTTGCTTCCTCGTATGAAATTTTTATATCTAGTGTGACTCGTACATACATCTTTGCTTTCAAGTACTTGTCCGGGTCTTCTAATAATTCACTTATCTTGATAGTGATATATCTAGGCATGTCTGGCCAGTTGATGTACTTGGGCTCTCCGCCGTATTCCAATACCATCATTCCTCTGTCATCATCCCAAGCATCTGCGTAGTTGTGGGGGAACGCATTACCCATGTAGGTCACATTCTTCATTAATTGTCTCTTATGGAAGTGTCCTGAGAACACCTTACCACAACCTGCGAAATGATCAGTTTGTATTCCGCCAACATCAGGCATCTCCACCATGGCATTCATCTTGAAGTATGGCAGTTCGAAATGTCCAAACACATACTTCTGTGTCATTTTTTGAATCTTTTTATACTCGTCTTCCACGATCCATGGAAGGATCGCAACATCATCTTCCACCAACCACTCGTTCACGATGTGTATGTTGGGAATGTTTCTGATGTATTCCATTGAATTGATCTCTCTTTTCTCCCTGTAATAAAGATCATGGTTGCCCATGATAACGTAGACTTTCTCAAATGCCGCACCCAGTCGTTCCATGTTGGAAACTGTGTAGTTCATCGTGGAAACATTGGTGGCCGATCTGTGATGGTGCCAGTCGCCCAGGAATATGCAGGTCTCACAACCTTCCGCTTTGGCCTGTTCTATGAACCATTTCACGAAGTCTTCACAGTCATCGTTGTGTATTCTGGAATTACCCTTCAGCCCAAAGTGTATGTCTGTGAAACAAGCGACTTTCTTAAAGAATGCCATGTGCTACCATTTCTTCTTGACGGTTGGTTTATGATTGGTCATGTCTATCTTGTTCTTGAATTTGATGTCCTCGAAATCGTCCTTGAGATCGAGCTTGCCGGTCTTCTTGAATTTCTTGTTCAGTTTCGCGAGTCCGGTCTTGTTGACCTCATGTACATCTCCATGCACGGTCTCCATCATCTTCTTGTATGAAGGTGCACTGGTAGAGTTCTCATTCTGCCTAGTAAACGATGGCATCATGTTATTGTACTCCAGCAGGTCGTCTCTGATCGATTGATTTTTCTTTTCGATGTTCAGTATCCTAGTGAAACTGTTTGTTATGGCCGCCGTGTAGTATGCGAATGGGTTGTCTGATTTTGATTCATCGAACTGCAATCCAATCTGTGACAGTTGCATCAGTGCCTGTGACTGCATCTCGTCATTGTAGGTGTAACCTCTCCAGTTTGATCTTGTTCCATATCTCTCACACAACTTCATGTACATCATCGCAAGTGTGTTGGTCATCTTGCCGTGGTCACATGAGAAGTGTCCGTTGTCCATTCCGCCGATCCAGTGTGATTTCCCCACGCACACCAGTTTATCTTTTTTGTCAAACTTGTAGTGTTGGAAGGGCGGGAAGTTCACCTTGCTGTGGTGATCTGCTTCTTGCTTGGGATTCTTCTTCCTTTCGTTATCCATGGGAATATGGTCATACATCATGACCCTGAACACCAGATCAGTCTTCTCTATCTTTCTAGGCGAAATCGTGTAGTCTGCTAATTTTATTTTCTTAAGACCAGTATCTTTGGCCGTTTCCCATGCTTCTTGGGTCAACCTCTTGGCCTTTGCTTTTCTTGCCATGGCCACTGCATTAGCATTAATTTTTTTTAGGGTGGGCACTATGAGATCGTACCGTGCATCTTCTGGACTCACGTAAGAACAGTATGTGTTCTTGCTGGCGTGTATCTGTGCCAATAGATCTCTGTTGTTTAGGTACTTGACTCTCTTCATTGTTTCTCCAAATTTGTTAATGTGATTCGTGCCGTATGAGTAATTAAGTGCGCCTAAAAAATGCCTATAAATATAGTTTAAAGTATATAGAATTTAACAAAGGAAAGCAACCGTTTATAATGGCAACATTTGGAAAAGTAGTTAAGGATTTTGGGTCTAGCGTTTTTAACAGGACCTTAAGCAGACTGTTGGGTTCGGGAATTTCTACAGACAGCAGGATAGTCAATGCCAGGGCCAAGTGGTCCGGCAGGAGCGACACGACCGACTGGCGTGTGAGATTACAGGTGCCGAATGGGCCGCTGGAAAAGTTCTTTGATTTTGGTAACAATGAACTATTAAAACCACTGGCCAAGCACAAAGGTATATTCTGGCCCCTGACTCCGTCGATGGTGATACAGCACTCGGCCAACTACAACGCCATGGACATGACACACAGTAACTTCCCACACCAGGCCTATCAAAATTCACAAGTGGACTCACTGAACATAATTGGAGAGTATCCTGTGCAGAATTCCGAGGACGCCAAGCACTGGGTGGCGACAGTGAACTTCCTGAGGACTGCGACCAAGATGTTCTTTGGAAAGGATGATGGTGACGGCCTCAAAGGAAATCCACCACCGATACTGCACTTGTACGGTTACGGTGACCACATGTTTCACAAGGTTCCAGTTGTGTTGAACTCGTTCAACGTTGAACTTAGAGCAGGCATAGACTACATTTCGACCAGACAAAATCCAGATGCTTACACAAGTGACAGGACGAGGGAACGTATGGGATTACCGCAACTGGAAGCTTCACAGACATGGGCGCCAACACTGTCAAACATATCAGTACTAGTGACACCAATCTACTCAAGGGATAGTGTCAAGAATTTCTCCATGAAGAAATTTGTGAACGGCGAACTTAACGGCAAGGGCGACAACGAGGTAGGATTCATTTAATGGCAATTTACTCAAACACATCACCATACTCGAACACACAGGAAGTGTCAAATTATCTTGGCATACTTAATCCCAGGACTATCACATCGGAGAAAGACGATCAAAGCTACACGATAGAAAGGACCTACGCCTACAGACCAGACCTACTGGCATTTGACCTTTATGGTTCACCTAGGCTGTGGTGGGTGTTCGTTCAACGTAATCCGGACCAACTGGAAGATCCCATATACGATTTCAAACCGGGCGTGACCATACAGTTGCCGAAAAAGGAAAATCTTCTCAAAGACCTAGGAATTTAGCCATGGTTAAAAAACGATCATCGCGGAATTACAGTAACAACGACGGGCTAGCTGGTTACATTGATTTAGATGTAGATCTTGATTCTACGTCGGGCATTAAAGAAACAAACGACGGTTTCTTAGGAAACGAAGGCCCTAAAAAAGTAAATGTCGCAGAAGAAAAGTCCGACAGTCCTACAACCACTGGAGATACCGGAAATAAAAAACAGAAGGTTGTAGACTTATCAGTACCCAATCCGTTGTTCGATTATGCCTCTTACAATGTACTGTTCACGCTGAGTGCCTTGTCCCAGGGAGAGCTCGAAGACACTAGAAGGTTGTTGGCATCACCCCCGCATGACATAATTGCCAGGAGTTCCGGCATAGGGCCTGACGCCAACACGGTGACATCTAATCTCAATGACGAAGTAGCATTGACCGGTGACGGCAACAATAGAATAATCAACGCTCCCGGCAATGAACGGCTAAAGGGTGCCTTGGACAAGAGCCAGGCAACACTGAACAAGAACAGAGACATATATTTCAAAAATGTGAACATGACCGCGATACCAGGACCCAACGACAAGAGACGATTGACAGGGGTCACACAGATCAAGATGGAGATGATAGAACCAGCCGGTATAAGCCTATTGGAGAAGATCAGAGGTGCCGCATTCAACAACGGTTACTTGGACCACATGGATGCACCATTCCTGTTGACCATGAACTTCGCGGGATTTGATGAACTGGGCAAGCCGATATCAGACAAGGTGAAGGGCACACTCGATCGTAGGATACCTGTTAAGCTGGTAGATATGGACATGTCGATCACTGGTGCCGGCACGGTATACACTGTAAAAGCGATACCGATGAATGAGGCCTCATACGTGAACAGATACAACTATCCCAGGACCACTGGCAAGCTGTCATTGACCAACAACAACACATTGGGCGGCGTGGTGCACGAACTTGAGAAGGTTTTGAACAAACAGAATCAAGACGAAGCAGATGCGGGACTGGTACAATATCCAGATGTGTACCAGATATCCATAAACGAAAAACTGAGGCCCGGAGTGACGATCAATACTACCTCCATAGACCAGGCAGGAATGTTTGTTGGGTCAGAAGGCACCGGACCAAGGAGCCAGGACTACCTGAAGTTCGGTACAGGAAACCCTATAACAAAGATGCTGGAAGAGATAATGAAGGGACATCCTGATTTCACGGACGACAAATTCGAAGAATTCAAAAAGAAGAACACAGGTGATCAGACACCGTTTACCCCTGCCTATGATTTTGATGAAGCACCCACGGAGAGTTTCTATTATGATTACTTCAGGATAAAAGGCAGTGTGATTAACACGACTTTATTTGACACGATAAGGAACATGAATGTCAAGAAAATCATTTTCACTGTAGAACCATACAAAGTACATGCGATGTCATTGGCCGTGCCAGGCACCAGTACTGGACGAAATTTTATGCGTTTCGTACGCAAGAAATACAACTACATATTCACAGGAGAGAACGTGGACATACTAGACCTAGATATAAGGTACAAGGTGGCCTACTTCCAGAGCAGATTGAAGGACATAGAACCCAGCGAATCTAAAAAGATAAACGTAAATGATCCAACTGGCGTAGCAACAGGAGGATCAGATTCCAAGGGACTGGGCAGTGACGGGAACCTGTTTGTCAGGTCATACCCCAATGCTGTCAAATCAGGATCGTCAGGTAAGACGGGAGGTACAGCACCGGTTCTGGATGCTTTCCTTGACGCACTGACACACCCAACGGCGGACATGGTGGTGATCAGGATGACCATACTGGGCGACCCGGCCTACCTAGGGCAGTCACAGTTCATGCCTGCAACCCCAAGGAAGAGGAAGGACGGAACCCACACAGATAAAATCATAGACGAGATCCACGGTACCCCGGACAAGGTATGGAATTCGAAACGGCAATGTTTCAATGCTGACCTGGCCGAGCCAGTGGTGTTGCTGAACTTCAGGATGCCGACAGACATAAACAATAATACAGGAGTGTACGAAATGAGGAGTGACCAGTCAGCCGAATTTTCCGGACTCTACAGGGTGACACAGGTGGAACACGATTTTGATGGCGGAATTTACAGAAACGTGTTGACCATGGTGAGATTTAACAACCAGGGCATTGAGATATCTAACCCACAGACATCAATAGCATTAGATAATAAAATTATAACAAGTGCTGAATTCAAGGAAATAGCCAAGAGTATTACGGGGAGAGAACAAGGACTCATAGATAACTTAACTAACACTGTGAAACGGAAGTTTAAGGATGAACTGTCAAGGATATTAAAGAACTAATGGCACTTAATGATTATTTAAAAGGAGATGCGTCAACAGCCAAAGCACCGGGCAATGACCAAGACTGGGCCCAAAACAATCCTGGTCCATACTTTGGCATAGTCAAGGGCAACTCTGACCCAACGAGGATGGGTCGACTGTCAGTGTTTATACCCAGCATCGCAAAGGTACAATCAGGGAAAGTTGCAGAGAACCAGCTGATAACCTGTGAATACCTTTCTCCATTTTATGGAGCCAAAGATGCCCAAAAAACGAATGGTGCATCAAGGCAGTACAAAGACTCACAGCACTCTTATGGCTTCTGGGGAGTACCGCCTGATATTGAAACAAAAGTTCTAGTTATATTCGCAGAGGGCAAGATGGATCAGGCCTATTGGATAGGTTGCATACAGGATCCATACACCAACCAAATGGTACCAGGCATAGCATCGAGTACCAACACATGGGACAAGTCCACAGGACAACAGGAAGGCCCTCCCGGGACTGAACAGTCCACAGTTGACAAAGTACGAACATACGGAAGCCAAAATGTTCCTGCAGGAGAACTTAATAGAAGAACCCCAGGAGCACTTGCAAACGGAAATTACGAAGGAACAAAACTACCTATACACCCATTTGCTGAGGTGCTTGTCAAACAGGGATTGAGTGCAGATGATACCAGGGGTAACACATCAAGTTCGGCACGTAGGGAATCTCCTAGCCAAGTTTTTGGTATCAGTACACCTGGTCGTAAAGACACAGGAACCACAAGGGAACCGGTAGGCCCAAAAGATTCGGGAAATTCCGATTATGTTGTGAGGACCCCAGGACACACCTTCACCATGGACGATGGAGCGGAGGATGGCACAAACCAACTTACTAGATTGAGGACGGCCTCCGGACACCAGTTGCTGATGCATGATACTGCCGGCATAGTCTACATAGCCAATGGTTCAGGTAACGCATGGATAGAGATGAACAGTGATGGAAAGATAGATCTCTACTCAGGAGTGGGTGGAATAAACATGAGGACACAGGGTGACTTCAACTTACACAGTGATGCCAACATAAACATGCACGCCGCAGGATCCATAAGAATGAGTGCGGAAACAGACATGGTGCAGTCGGCCTCGGCCCTTTTCAATATTGGCGAAAAAGGTATATTCAACGCCTCACATGGTGGTTCCATAAGGGACTACGCAAGGGATGGATTATCATCTTTCACACCAGGACAACAACTGCATGGCGCCGGCGGGGCAATACACCTTGCAGGTGCACAGGTACACTTTAACTCCACAGGTGCGAGTCCAACATGGGGGCCGGAATGGCTGACCACGGACAAGGTGGGAATGACCCCAAGGGAAGAGGGAGACGTTGAGCTGGCACAGAAGGGAATGAAACCACTGCAATCCTTTACAAAGAAAACAAAGACCACAGTACACAGATTTGTGACGCACGAACCAATGCCAAGATTCAAGGGATTTACATCAGAAGGGGTGCTACCGAGCACAGATCCAAACGATGACCGGCTGGACACAAAACAGTGGTCTAGGTTGTCAAGGACGCCGGGTACAGTGGAGTTCATGGAACAGAACAACAGGGTCTCGCCAATTGAGAGCATAAGGCTTGGACAGTTCCAAGCGGACTCAGAGAAATATCTACAAACTAAGATGGGCAGTTCAACAAATGCTGTCAAGGCACGAGAGCTGATCACAGAATTCGGGGACAAATACGACGACACCTTCAACATATTAAATCAGGCCAAAGGCAAGTTTGCCGAGGTCGAAAGCATATCAAACAAATTGAGAAATTTCAGTCTAAGCGACAGTGTGGATGATGTTACGAAAAATATCACAACGCAACTCTCTAACCAGGTGGTGGATAGTGTGACAGGAAGCACGGCGGTGCAGATGTTCAAAGACAACGTGTTCGTCAACAATGTTGGAGAGCTGTATTCACTGCGTGGAGGAGGCGCCGACCTAGGAACAGTACTTGCAACAGGAAACAAGATTGTGGGCGACCTTAACATCGAAAGTCTACAGTCCGTTACTGACAACGTTGCTGTCGTAACAAATGTTTACAAGAACGTTGTGTCGGGCAACCTCACAAACGTGGTGCAGTCTGCGGCGGTATCTTATGTTCAGAACCAAGCAGTGGGGTATCTTAAAAATACTGCCATAGCCAAATCTGTCACGGCCGCGGGCAAGAAGGCCATTAGTTCATTCGTGGGCAAAGGAGCTCTGAGCAGAGGAGCGGCACTGCATGGATCTCCACTTGCGGCCACTGGTTTTGCAAGTGTGCTAAAATCCGTTGGAGCAATAAGTCTCGGTGGAGGGAGCACCGTGGCCACGGTAGCAACAGCCGTGGGCAGTTTCTTCAAAGGATTCAGTGATGTAAGGCTTAAAGAGGACATAGAATTAATTGGCAAGTCACCTGCCGGAATCAACATATATTCATTTAAATACAAGCAACTGCCCGGAAGATACATCGGTGTAATGGCACAGGAAGTTCCATGGGCGAGAGAAATGACAGACACGGGATTCTACATGGTAGATTACAGCAAAGTGGATGTTGAATTCAGGAAGTTAAATTAATGGCGTACAACAGCAACAGCGGCTCATCAGGAGCCATCAATTCATCCGTAACCTTCAAAGGATTCAGTTCCAAGGCTGACAAGCAAAATTTCAAACTTTATGACTTTGAATGTGCCAAGCAGGATCTGATCAACAGGTTATCTGTGCGTAAGGGAGAAAGGGTAGAAAATCCCGAATTCGGCACTATAATATATGATTCTTTGTTCGAACCATTCACAGATATACTTAAAGAAGCTATTCTAGAGGATGTTACAGCAAATCTTAACGCAGATCCACGTATATCTACAGCGGATATAGTAGTGACGGAAGCAGATAAAGGCATAACCATACAGGCAACTATCACGTATGTTCCACTGGATATCACAGAGAAACTGAGATTTGGCTTTGATGAGAACTCACTGTTGCGTCTATCTTAAAGTACGCACATATCCTAACACATAAATATCGTTGTTAACAAGTTGATAAAACTATGGCCACAACAGACAGACAGAACCGATTACTAGTCGCCGAAGATTGGAGGAAGATCTACCAGTCATTCCAGCAGGCAGATTTCAAGAGCTACGACTTCGAGACACTTCGAAGGACAATGGTGGCATACCTCCGTGAGAACTACCCAGATGATTTCAACGATTTCGTTGAGAGTTCTGAATACGTGGCACTGATTGATCTGATAGCCTACGTGGCACAGGCACTTTCATTCAGGGTGGATCTAAACGCAAGGGAGAATTTCCTGGAAACAGCGGAGAGAAGGGATTCGGTGTTGAGATTAGCGAGACTGATAAACTACAATGCAAAGAGGAACAAAACGGCCACAGGACTTCTAAAGATTGATGCTGTATCTACAACACAGGACGTTAACGATTCCTCAGGAACGAATCTAGCAAACAGTACAGTTATATGGAATGACAGTGCAAATTCTAATTACAGAGAACAGTTCACAACAATATTAAATGCGGCAAACCAGACAGGACAACTGTTTGGCAATCCCAGGGAAGCAGGAACGATAGGAGGGATCACAACAGAACTTTATACACTGAGTTCAAACCAATTAGATCTGCCAATATTCACTTTCTCAAAAGAGATTGGAGGAACAAACAGAAGTTTCGAGATAGTGCCAAGCACAATAAACGATTCGGAATCAATATACGAATCTTCTCCCGTACCAGGAACAGGGCTGACTTACGTGTTTAGAAATGACGGATCCGGAGACAGCTCAAACAACACCGGGTACTTCTTCCTGTTCAAACAAGGACAATTACAACAGACAGATTTCACAGTAAACACGGCAGTAACCAATTACATAAAGTCTTTGAACAACACGAACATCAATGACTCCGATGTGTGGTTGTACAAGTTGGACCAGTTCGGACAGCTGTCAGAGAGGTGGAGTCAGGTACCTTCACTTTCAGGCAACAACGCAATATACAATTCACTTTCAAAGGCAGAGAGAAACACTTACAACGTCGTAACAAAAGCAAACGACAGTATTGATTTGGTTTTTGGAGATGGAAATTTCTCAAATCTCCCACTAGGTAATTTCAGAGTATACCACAGAACCAGCGCCAATGCCAGGTATTCTATTCAACCTTCGGACATGCAAGGTATATCTCTTTCAGTTCCATACGTGGACGCCAACGGAGCACAACAGAGTCTAACGTTAACGCTTGGATTGAAGGCGTCGATATACAATTCGTCATCTTCAGAATCAAATGATTCCATAAAGGAAAAAGCAGGTCAGGTTTATTATTCACAAAACAGGATGATAACTGCTGAGGACTACCAAGTGGTACCTCTGTCAGCATCGCAGGAGATAGTGAAAGTGAGATCAGTGAACAGATCAGCATCAGGAATATCGAGGGCCAAGGAAATTTTAGATCCAACAGGAGCATACTCAAATGTCAGAGTGTTTGCTGATGACGGCATCGTTTACAGGGAAGAAAGCCTACAGCAGTTCACGTTCTCATTCAAAAACAGGAGTGACATACAGTCAACGATAGATACATCTGTAGAGGCTAAACTTAAAGAAGCTTATTCAAGACAGTTTTACTACTTGAAATATGCTCAAAAATCTTTAAGTTCTATGTCAGCAACATGGAATTCGACAACAACATCAACAAACACCAACACAGGATTCTTCACATCGGGAGGCGCACTTTCAGTTGGCGATTTTGCAACATCAAATTTGAAATATGCCAAAGTAGGGGCATTAATTAAGTTTACATCTCCAGACACAAGGGAATTTTTAAACAGCACATTGGTAACAGCAGGAACAGATAATGCAGAGGACAGGACATGGGCAAAAGTTAGTGCAGTTGTGGGCGACGGAGCAAACTCCGGCACAGGAAATCTAGAGTCGGGAGCAGGGCCAGTCACACTAAACAATTTAATACCAAACGGATCGGTTCTTAGTTCAGTGATACCTGCATTTACAACATCATTTTCAGCAACGCTTGAAGCAGACATGGTAGACAGGATCGAAGGATACGAGGAATTTGGTCTTAGGTACGATTATGACTCAGAGACATGGAAAGTTATAACAAGCACAAATCTAAGTACAAGTTCTGTGTTTGACACAGCCGGTGCAGGTAGTGCCTTAGGTACTAACCAAGATGCCAGCTGGTGGTTCAAATTTACCAATGATGGAAACACATACACGGTTGTGTACAGAAAGCTGGATTACATATTTGAATCAGAGGGACAGAACAAGTTCCATTATGATGCACAGGAAAAAATTTACGACTACAAGACAGGTAAGAGTGTCAAAGACACTGTAAAAATTCTAAAAACAAATTCAATAGTTTCAACAGGAAACAGTGTAGGTTATCCTATCACATGGCAGGTAGTGGACACCGTGACAGAATTAGATGGATTTCAGGACAACAGGAAGGTCAAGGTCGGCTTCTTTGATGATGACGATGATGGAGTTGTTGACAATCCGGATATCTTTGATATATTCGTTGAGCCGGACACTTCCGTAGCAAGTAAGTTTGTCTTCTTTGAGAAGTACATATCTTACGATACTGTGGAGAGATACAGACCGTACGCCTCAACAAATTTTGTTGTGACTGAAAAAGAAACAGACATAACCCTGACCGGATACACAGACGGTCAGTTATTTTATTTCTATGACAGTGCAGAGGATGTGATCAAGAAATACAGTTCAACCACAAACACTTTGACAACAACCACAGATTACTATGCGAGGAGAGGCAGGGGTTCGATCAGCTTCCAATACAAACACAATGCAGGACAGGAGACAAGGATAGATCCCAGTGTGTCAAACATTGTAGATATCTATATGTTGGAAAGATCTTATGACAACCTGTTTAGAATATGGTTGCAGGATGGTGGTGCCAAACCAACACCATCCACATCAGACCAGTTGAGAATAAATTATTCGGGAAAACTTGATCCATTAAAATCATTATCAGACCAAATTGTATACCACCCAGTGAGATACAAGATACTATTTGGATCATCTGCAGATGAACAATTACAAGCAACATTTAAAGTTGTTAAGAACACAAACACAAATGTTACAGACGCAGTTATCAAGACAAGGGTAATTGCCGCAATAAATGAATTTTTTGCATTGGATAATTGGGATTTTGGAGATGCATTTTACTTTACAGAGTTAGCCGCTTATATACACAATCAACTAGCACCAAATTTATTGACAGCAGTTATTGTGCCAAACCAAACAGGACAAACATTTGGATCTCTATTCCAGATCAATTCCGCGGCAGACGAGATTTTTATCAGTGGGGCCACCGTTGATGATGTTTCGATTATCAGTGCGTTAGGAGCCAACCAACTATCGGCTTCGGGCACAGTAGTGACATCAACACCAACTGCCACGACAAGTACGACATCAGGATCAGCAGTGTCAGGCTCTACTACAACAGGTTCTTCATCAAGCACCGGCAGTAGTGGGGCAGGATACTAATGGCCGACAATCCTGTTAACTCATCAACCAATCAAGAAGTTGTCACACAAGGCAATATCGAACTGAGAAGAACAGTTCAGCATCTACCTGCATTCTATAGAACAGATACCAACCAACGATTCCTGTCAAGCACACTGGATCCGTTGATACAGAAAGGAAACCTGGAGAGATTGGACGGGTACATTGGAAGACAGGATGCCTACACTAGACAAATAAAAGACAGATATCTCACAGCTACCAGCAGAGATAGGATGTCATACCAGTTGGAACCTACAGTAACATACACAGACAAGGACACCACTTCGGTTAATCCAGAGGACCAGGTCAAGTTTACTGGAACGTACGACGACTACATCAATCAGATCAAGTACTTCGGCGGCAAGGTGGACAACCATGACAGGCTCAACAAGGAAACTGTATACGGTTGGAACCCAGCTATAGATTACGACAAACTGATCAATTACAGGGAATACTACTGGATACCGCGTGGACCCAATGCAATAGAGATAGATTCTATAGGACCATCGGCTGTGGCAGAATATAATGTTGTTAATCTTGCCAAGGGTGCATACAACTTTGGTCACAGGCCGGGGGAAAATAATCCCATAATAAAACTGTACAGGGGAAACACATACAAATTCAATGTAAACGCAAAAGGACATCCGTTCTATATCATGACCGAACCATACAAGAGTCAGGTTGCAGAGGATGGTTCAAGCTCAACACTGTACTCAACAGGCGTGGTGAACAATGGTGCAGACTATGGAACAGTGACATTCACAGTTCCACTTACGGGTACTCCAGACACTTTGTATTACCAGTGTGGCAATCATAATGCCATGTATGGTATATTACAGATCAGAACCATAAACACACTGGCAAAAATTAATCCGGATGATGATATAGTTGGTGTTAAGACTTACAGCCTGAGAACATTAAATCTTTCCAATGGAATGAAAATCAAGTTCACACCAGGACAATTAGAAACAGGTTCAGCATATCTGAACAAGGAATACTACGTAGAGGGAGTCGGAGAATCGATTACACTTACTGATGTGGAAAATCTTATCACACCGGCAACTTACGCCACAGAGACGACAATACTATACGATGAGGTTGAATACGACTCGAGGCCGTATGCCAAAGCATATTACATACCTGATACAAAGGATTACATAACGATAAAGAGAGATTCACGGGATCAGAATGCATGGTCTAGATACAACAGGTGGTTCCACAGATCCATCATAGACGAGACGGCCAGGATCAACGGCTATACCCCAACACTAGACGAGGACACTAGGGCCAAAAGACCCATAATAGAATTTGACTCTGGACTGGCTTTGTACAATCACGGAACAGTGGCAAAAACATCTGTCACACTGTTTGATACAGTGACAACAGATGCCTTCAGTGATGTGGTACTACAGACAGGTTACATAGTAGATGGCGTTTCACTGACAGAAGGAATGAGGGTCATATTCGCGGCAGACACGGATCCCATAGTAAAGAACAAGATATACAAAGTCAGCTTTGCGACAGCAGGAGATAGCTCACAGGTCATCTCACTGACTGAAGAGTCAGACGGAGTACCTGCAGACAAGGACAGCGTATTCGTAGAATTCGGAACAGCGAACCAAGGCAAGACTTTCTATTACGACAGTGCAACGGCCACGTGGAAAGATGCACAGCAGAAGACAGGAGTCAATCAACAACCGTTATTTGGCATGTGGGACGCCACGCACACCAGCTTTGATGATACGACAAAATATCCCAACTCCTCATTTGCAGGAGCCAAGGTGTTTGCATTCGCAACAACAGACACGGCAACAACAGACACGGTACTGGGCATAAAGGTAAAATACAACACCATAAACAACGTCGGCGACATAGTATTTGAATCAGACCACACAACAGGAACGTTCACATACAAATCCGGATCGGCCACGGTAACAATGAAATTAGAAGAAGGACATCTTCACTACACAACAGGTAACGAAACACACAACTCAAGGAGTGCCTGGGTAAAGAGGACCAACGACAGCAAACAACGAGTAATCAGGACTTTCGTAGTAGAGCAAACAGAGAAACAGCTATTCCCTATAGACTTCTACAAAAATTCTGCCACACTGACAGACTTAGAATTATCAGTTTCTGTAAATGGTGCTAGAAAAACCTTGGCGACGGATTATACCGTTGTTAACGGAACAACAAACAAGTATGTTAAATTTATAAATGAATTGGTAGTTGACGATCAAATTAGGATTGCCGGATACAGCGGTGCCGACAAGGTAGAGGACAGGGGAATCTATGAGGTGCCAGAAAACTTAGGCTTTAACAGCCTGAATCAACAGCTAGGATCATTCACTTATGGTCAGATATTAGGTCATGTGAGGGATATATTTGACAAGAACCAAGACGTGACAGGAACAATACCTGGAGTGTCAAATCTCAGAGACAAACCAGATGCAAGATTGAAAGGTGGTAGTATACACCAACACGAAGCACCATTGACTCCGGCAGTTTTTGGTCTGATAGATCAAGAGTCAAACTTAATTTCTGCAATGGATTTTGCTACCAAGGAATACGAAAAATGGTACAATGCATTCCTTACACATGCAACAGGAACAGCATACGAAGGCGTAGCCGCTGACAGAGTTGATGAGATCATTACAGCAATAACAGAGGGTAGGAACTCATCTTTTCCTTTTTTCTATGAAGACATGATAGGATGGGGTGAAAATGTTTCAACTAGATCTTACACAGTACTGGGAGAGTCACAGACAGAATACGCACTCGACTCGCAACACAACATAACAACGCCAAGCAATAGAGCAGTTTACGTTTATCTGAACAGTGTGCAATTAATATTAGGCACAGACTACACATTCAGCACAGTAGATGACAGCGTAGCAATATCAACCACACTTGCAGAAGGTGACAAAGTGGAGATCAAAGATTACACAGATACAACAGGCAGTTACATGCCACCATCTCCAACTAAACTTGGAATGTATCCAAAATTTAAACCAGAATTGTTTACTGACAACACTTATACTACAAGCACAGCAGTAATTAGAAAACATGATGGATCGATTATAAAAGCATACGGAGACGAGAGGGATGATCTAATACTTGAATTGGAGAAAAGAATCTATAACAACTGTAAGACTGCATACGATCCAACCTTGCTTGATATACATGATGTTAGTCCGAGTGCATTTGTGTCAACAGAATTTACACTGCAAGAAATCAATGACATAATGGGTGCAACTTTCTATACATGGGCAGGAAGGAACAATGTACAATACATCAACAACACAACTTTTGTAGAAGGTTCGCCATTCACTTACAACTATGCAAGAAGCACGGACAGGATAAACAATCAAACTTTTCCAGGGTACTGGAGGGGGATCTACAACTACTTCTACGACACAGATTCACCGCACACTAGACCATGGGAGATGTTAGGACATTCAGAGAAGCCAACGGACTGGGAAACACTTTATGGTCCAGCACCATACACATCGGCCAATGATGTTCTTTGGGACGCCATTGCAACAGAACCAGGCAGGTATGGTAAACCGGAAATCAAAACTTACCTACCAGTTGATGCATCAGGTAACCTCTTGGATCCGATTGCGGTAAAACTTGTAGAAAACTTTGACATACCTGGTAGACAGTCCTCTTGGAAGTTTGGAGACCAGTCACCGGCTGAGACAGCCTGGAGACGATCGTCGTCTTATCCTTTTGCTGTGATGAGAGTGCTGGCACTGACTAAGCCTGCCAAGTTTTCAGCAAACTTCTTTGATCCTTCTAGACTGTCTACAAACACAGCAGGAAATCAAATAGACACAGACACAGGAATCAGGAGACAGTTAGCCACTGCAAAATACCATCTGGAAACAGAGACGGACCAGAACACCGGTGCAGTGACAAGATACGTCACAGCAGGATACCAACCATTTGTGGTCAACTACTTGATATCACGTAACTTGGATCCTACAAACTTCTATTATAATAAGATGAAAAAATTGTCCGTACAGCTGTCATACAAGCTGGGGGGATTCACAGACAAAGACAACATCAAAATACTAACAGATTCTGTATCGCCGGGCTCTACATCGGGATCAAAATTTATACCAGATGAGAACTACAAAATTTTATTCAGAACATCGAACCCTGTTCAAAGTTTCACTTACTCGGGTGTGTTGATAGAGAAGAACACAGATACAACCACAGATGGGTCAACACTTTCAGGTGGCTACAAGGTGTTAGGATATTCAACAACCAAACCTTATTTCTCATTCAACTATCCTGTCAGGACCACGACACACTCAGCGATTGCAGTTACGGGAGCAACAGTAGTGAAACGGTACAAAACCTATCAGGAGGATGTACAGACCATACCGTATGGATACGTGTTTAACACAATACAGGATGTCACAGATTTCCTTTTGGGATATGGAAATTGGTTGGAAGGACAAGGATTCAGATTTAACAAATATTCAAACGAATTGAAAGAAACATTGAACTGGGAAAATGCAGTAAAGGAATTCTTATTCTGGACCACACAGGAATGGGCACCAGGCAGTGCGGTTACTGTGTCTCCGGCCGCTGACGGTTTTGAATTAGACACTAACAACTCAATAGTTGGCAAGTTAAGGAATCTGGCAGGAGACTACTCATTGCTGGACGCAGGAGGCAGGAAGATAGATATTAGGGAGATATCAACAAAACGTATAGGTAAGACATTCGATATAGGAATCAAATCAGACAGTATCGGCCTTTACAACATAGCACTGAACACAGTACAGAAAGAACAAATATTGTTGTTTGACAATAGTACAGTGTTCGCAGACATAATATTTGATCCGT
>Ga0307488_10001068_pt1 | contig 22950 bp, 9 predicted proteins | sample SB02metaG_FD_202248 | JGI IMG/M metagenome (GOLD analysis project Ga0307488, IMG submission 202248) | Sea-ice brine microbial communities from Beaufort Sea near Barrow, Alaska, United States - SB 0.2 | ecosystem: Environmental > Aquatic > Marine > Coastal | place: USA: Alaska | collected 2017-05-06 | reverse complement strand
TTTCTAGATCTCATAAAGGGGATAAGATCCCTACTTACAACTCTGTCGCCAACAGATTCACGATCAAACTGCTCAGTAACAATTGTTCTTACACCGCTTCTAGAAGTAGTTCCAAACTCTCTTGTTGTTCTGAGTTGATCTTCAACTACTTGATCAGTAACTCGTCTTCTTTGTACACTCTGTCTTGCTCTACCACCATGTCCTTGACGATGAATTGTATCAGGACCATTTTGAATCACTCTTCGTCTAGTTGATTCAACTACATCAACACCCGTCCAGTTGGTTTCCCAAGAATCCCATATCATTGGACCAAATCCAGTTTGTGGATCAATAGTTCCAGATTCGACAGCATCATTAAATGTTTCTACATAATTACCTTCTGCTTCAATAATTTTTGCTTCAAGTCTTGCAGTATCTACCCAATTATCAGATGCAGGTGTAAGTTCAAGAGTTCCATTCCAGAAACTAATTAAGAAAGGAGTAACACTCTCAGTTCTAGTAGCAAAATTTTGTTTAATATATTCAACTTCAGCATAATCAAGTGTTAAAACATCATTTTGCTTTCTAACATTATTACCTTCAACTATATTAAAATTCAAGTCTGCAGTTGGATCTGTATCAACAACTGGACCAAAAATCATATCAACAGAATTGGTATAATGTCTTGGTCTCAGTTCATTATACTTTCTATCAATAGCATTATTAAGTCTGAATGAACTATCTTGAGCTAAGAAATCATTAAAATTATCGACAAAGAATCCAGATTTAAATCTATTCAATCCTTCACTATCAGCAATGAAAAGATTAGCAGTTTCTTTTTCTAAGAGAGAAAGGGTCGTATAATATTCAAGACTCTTGATTCTATTTTCAAGTTCCTTGATATCTTGCATCCTAAATCTCTTATGCTGCATAAAAGATAATTTTGCATCTCCTGGACGATATAGATATGCAGGAAGATCAATTCTACAAACTTCGATTGCATCATTAACGGGATCTGGTCTTTGTGGATTATCTGATGGTGTTCCATATACAACCTGGAATTTTCCATCTTTTGATAAAAATACTCTATCAATTCTTCCTTGATAGTATGAAACATCAGTCAAAATTGCTTCGTCAGAAGCTAATACATTTGCTGCAGATTGTCCAGATCCATTAAATGATCTACCTAAGAATTCTAAAGGTGATCTAGATCCCTCAGTTACAGTATAATTAGAAACCCTTGGTCTAATATCAATAATATCAGAATTTCTGTAGAAATCTATAGTTTTAATTTCATTACCATAATCAAACTGTCCATATGAATTGACAGTTGTTATGTCTCCATCGTCAGTACTAGAATATGAAGCACTTGAGAAATAAACTTTTATTTGCTTAGATGGGGCAGAAGAGTCATTCTTTCTTTTTACTCTACCATGAGAATAGAAAGTATCTTCTTGACCAGTTTTAAATGTATAATTTGATGATATATTAAAACTAGGAGTTGAGAGAGTCGATACTAACGCAGATGCATTTGATTCTTGAAACTCTAAAGTTTCTCCTTCAATAAATGCAATTTCATTTTTATAAAGGAAGGAAATTGAAGAATCATTCAATTTTTCTGCAACTATAGCAACAGAACCGCTTGTTTGTCCAATTAGTTGTTCACCAATCAATAATTCTGCAGTTGTAGTTGACTGAGTATTTAAAGATTGAAGAGAAACTTGAGGACAAGATGGTGAATTTACATCAGAAGATTCAAAAATACCATGAATCTCAATAATATCTGGGACATTTAATGAAATAACTTCGTCTTCAACTCTAGTTCCAAAAGGATAATTTCCATGTGTAAGACCATTATTTAAAGTGGTAGCACCAATTCCAGATCCTGAAAGTTTTGATAGATTTACAGTAACAGAATTTACTCTGTTTTTAATTTTTTCCTTTGCTTTTGGTTTTACTTTTCTGAGTGTCGTAATTAAAGTGGCACCGGTATCATTTGTGCCCAAATTACGAATTTGTAAAGTATTTCCAGTCGTAGAAATATCAAATTTATCTCCACTTAATGCTTCCGTAGATCCATCAGATCTAACTAAAATATATCTCTCTTCATCAAAAGGAAGGAAAGTCTCATTAGCACTAGATACAACTTGTGTTGATAATTCATTACTTGCAATATTTACAGTAAATGTTTTTCTAATTACTAGAGATGCCTCTGCAAGATCTACATTAGAAACATTAACCTTTGGTAGAGGAGTAAATAGGGAATTTCCAGATGAAGGTGCTAAGTTTGTTGTAAGAACTTTAAGATCAGTTACACTTAAAGTTGATGATGGAAGGAAACCACTTGAAATTCCAGTTACTGCGGTAACTCCTTCTACGGAGACATGAGTTGTTCCAACACTAGTAACTCTACCAATGATAGGATCTCCACCTAATCCTGGTGTAGTATCACTATATTGAATAAGATCATTTTCTTTTACAATGTTTCCTGGGAATGATGGATTTGTACTTCTTATTGTACTTACGCCACTTGAAAGTGGACTTACTGTAGCAATACCGACTACGAATTTATTGGATTGAATTACATCAGCACTGAAAGTATTAACTCCAACTACTCCATTATTTGTTCCATATATTGACTTGACATCAGAAAGACCATGCTCAGTGATGGCAATAGCAATTCTTCCATTTTCAATTCCATTAAAGGTGAGTTTTTCATTTGGTACAAAAGATCCACTGGTCTCATAGACCGTAATTGCCGTTCCAGCAGAAACTGCATGTCTTAAGAAACCAGTAGCTCCACTATTATCACCTTTAACAAATGTTGGAATAGATAAAGTATGTGCCTGATTTAATGCAATATCCGTAATTGTTTGAACATCATAAAGAGCAAGGTTCCACTCATTCTCGTTTGCATTAGATGTACTATATGATCCAGACTCTAATTTGAAGTCATATACTCTTGCAACTCCAACTTCATTTCCTGGGAGAGTTTCTGAACTACTTCCAACTCTTTGATCTCTCAAACTTACAAAATAAGTATTACCAAGACCAACTGTGGGTGTTCTATAGACTCTGTTCAACCTAAGTGTTGGACCTGTGCTATAAATTATATTTTGATCTTCAATAGTTCTTGTTGTTCTTGGTTTATTAACATCCAAGTAAATTGCATTTAATGTTTCAATCTCATAGCCCTTAACGTATGCTTTTCCTGGAGAAATTTTATATAGACTGAGACCATTACTAGGAGTTACTCCACCTGGAGTAAACTGTCCTGTATTAAAAATACCACCATTACCAACTCTATCATTTAAAGAATTTAAAACAGTGACATCAAATGGTTTTACATAATAATGTCCAGATTCATCAAAAGTTCTTCTAGCAAGAGTATCAGTTAAATCATTAAATCCGATACTGCCTCCAAAAATAGTTTTTCTAACTTCGGTTTGAAGAACACCATTAATTACTGTAGCAAGCAAGATAAAATTGTCATCATTAAAATCATCAAGTGCTTTTTTAAATAAACTTACACTAATTCTAAGTCTATCTGCACCTGGAGCTGCATAATTATTAAATCCTTGAGAATTATCATTTAGAGTTTCATCTAAATCTGCATTTATAATTTCTTCATTTACAAACAGTCCAATCCTATAACTAGGATTATTTGAATATTGATCTAAAATTAAAGTTTCTTTATTTACAGTTACAAAATTTCCTCTTATAAAATAAACTCCGTTATCAATTTGGAAAGAAGAACCAATAGCAGAGGCATCAGATTCAATTGTTGATGCTAATGGAGATCCTGCAGCAATAGTGGTGTTTCCAAGCAAACCCGAAGAAATAATTTCATTGCAAGAAATTTGTTCTCCATCTAAAAATGTTTGAGATGAATTGTTTGATGTGCTAGAAGAGAGGTAGTTTACATAAAGTGTGAGATTTCCATTCTCAGAATCTTCTGGTTGTAGAATAGAATCGACAAAAGCAGTTACTCCAGACCTTTGCCCAGTTATTTTTGTTCCAATTAACTGATCAGCGTATGCAGATACAGGAACCCCCTGAAATGCATTTTCTAATTGAACACAATAATATATTTGGTTATATCCAGTATTTCCTGGAATTACTTTAGCACCTTCTTTAAAAAAATGCTGACCAAATTTTTCAATCTGGTCTTGCAGCATAGACTGAAGACTAGTTAATTCCCTAGCTTGTACAGGATATCCTGGTTTAAATAATACCTTATGATAATCGTTCGTGGAGTCAAAATCGTCAAAGTAGGGAGCTACATTGAGGTTCGTTTGTTGTGGCATAATTCTTTAGAACTGCAAAATAACTTTTATGTCTTCCTTTTGGTTTGACGATCTTGTTATAGATGGTCTGTTGTCAACGTAAATTATATTACCAGAATGTTTTTTAACTTCTGGGTTGGCAACACCACTCGCGAAGGCTTGACCAAGATAGTATGTACGATTATTTATTACCGTAGATATACCTGAGAAGTTTTCATCAATAGTCAAATTTACTCCAGTAGATGGTGAAATTGTTAATGCTCCACCTGTTCCTGGAGATGATGTAAAATCATCTAGATTAAATCCATATTGAGGTTGAGTCTGAGCAGTTCCTACAGTATTGAATCCAGCAAGAGATCTGTCTTGCCAGTACTTGAGAACACCAGTGTTTTGATCATAACTTACAACCCTACCAACAGCCGTTGATCCTGTGGATATTGTTTGAGTAAAATACGAATCTGCAGTAAATGTTGCAGTACTATATCCAGATCCAACTAATTTTAATGCTCCAAGAGCACTAGCTTTATCTACAGACAGGACACTTGAAGATCCAAACTGCTCAGGATTTTCTACAACACCAACTCTAGCAATTTGATTTCCAGTTATAAAATCTGGATTATTATTATCATTTTCAATTCTAGAATACATGAGAACATTATATGCTCCCAATTCTCTATATACATCTGCACCATGTCCACCCTGCGGTGACATTATAACATTAAAAGTTGGTCTTGTTGTTCCTGTTGGAACTCCACCTGCTTCCAAATCAACATTACCATATGTATAATCGGATCCTTGATTTGAAACAGTAACTCCACTTACTTGTTGGTTTCCATCAATAATAATAGTACATTCTGCTCCTGATCCATCACCCTTAATGGGAACGGATGTATATGTAGAGTTTGCAGTTCCAAGTCCAACACCTTTATTAGTGACAGTTACAATTTTAATTGACCCATCGACTGCATTATCTCTGACTGCAGCATTATCAGTGGAAGTTGCCCAATCTGATGGAACAGGTAGGTAATCTGTAGATTCAAATTTAGCAACATCACTTGGTTTAATACTAAAAAGGTATTTCCAAATATAACCATCACCACTGGTTCCTGCAGACCTTGGTTCTAAATCTGTAAATGTTGGTTCATCAAGAGATGGTCTTCCGGAAGGATTATCTACACTAATTCCATTTTGAAGACAAATATAAACTCTAAAATCACTATTCATAACAAAGTAATTTGCCAGATATAGTGATGTTGAACCAGAAACTATAGCAGTATTAGATCTACTATAATCGTGACGATACATATCGTAACTTGTTCCTGAGGACCAAACAAGTTTAGGTACAACTTGTCGTACATCAGCAGTGTTGATTTTTTTCAAGGCCACCATGGTGTCCCAGTAATCATTTTCCTGATCAAAATTATCTTTGGGTGATGGTGGATCAATATCCCAATCAACCTGATAATCTGCAGGATTAGTTAACCCAATAAAAGAATAATATGAATTGCTGGCATTAGAAACACCAGCAACAAAATTCTTTGCATTTAATATTCTAATCTGATCAGTTATAATAGCAGCCATTTGACGGACTTTTTTTCTTTATTTATTAGAGATCAAAGATCGTAATTTTTAAATTTTAGGAAGTTTGATCTAACGACCATAGTCGCAGTTGAAATTCCAGATCCTTCTGCATAAGAAGAATAAGAATTTTCTTTACTTCTTGCTGCTATATCAATTCTTCCCCAACTAAATGATCCAAAGAAATCTGAAGTTGTAATTCCAGAGAATCCATAATTAAATTGATTTACCTTGGCAAATACTCTACGCACATAAGTTGAAATTCCAGATATACTTGTGGAAATTGAAACTGCACTGTTAACTTCATAAACATTATCTGCAAAAACAGTTCCTAGTCCTACTGTACTATCTGAGGCATCCAAAGATAATATGGAAGTTGAACTAGATCCAACATTAGAATTTTTAACAACAAAGTAATCATTTTTACTAATAGAACTAATGGTTAGTGCTGTTCCTGCAATATTAGAATCTCTAAGGAAAGAATCGTATGGAATGTGAATATCAAAGATGAGTTGTGTTCCAATTCCAACAGTAGTAGTTCCAAATCCAACAATTACACCATTATCCCCAGAGTACGTATTTACAGATACCTCTTCAGTATTATGCGATGGTGGTGCGATTAGAACAACAGGAGCACTAGTATTAGTATATCCAGTTCCAGCATTGGTTATCGTTATACTTGTAACAACTCCTGCAGTAATAGATGATGTTGCTATTGCAGTTGTTCCAAGTCCAACTGATTGAACTGTACTTCCAATAGTCACTACTGGAGCAGAACTATATCCTGATCCTCCATTAGAAATAGATATTGAGGATATCGTTCCCAATCCAGTAACAATAGCAGTTGCAGCTGCACTTACTTTGGAATCTTGTGTAATAAATTTAATTTTCTTTTGGAATGTTAAATCAGTATCATTCTCATTTTGAGAATCAAATGTTGGTCTCAAATTATCAACATATATTGCTGTAGATCCAACTCCAACAGATTTTGTAATATATGCACTAGGATTAATGACTGGTTCATAAAGTTCTCTATTCTTACCAATAGCAATCTGATCGATGAATATATCTTCAGTTTGTTTGCACCAAACAACTGGTCTTTCTAAAGTAACATCTTTAGTATTTCCAGGTCCAGAATATGAATTGGTTTGAACTATATTTGTAGATTTGATTAAATCCACAACTCTTTCATCTTCATCCAAAGATGATGCTTGTCCAATGGATGCATCATGTTTAATTTGAAGGGTATCACCATTTTTAACAGTTTCAATTATATTTCTAAAGATTACATCAGTATCTCCTGTTCCCTTATAGAACATAATACTAACAGAATCACCAACCTTCAATCCTTCAGTAAATGTTACAATACTTCCTCCATTAAAAGTATATCCTTCACCAGGAACTTGAAGTACGCTATTAACAAAGATAAGAAGAACATCTTGGACATCAATCTTAGATCCTTTTCCAGAAACAATTGAAATGGAGTTTCCTGCTAGAGAAAGTGGGAAATTTTTTCTAGATCCATCAATAAAATCATTAATATCATCTAAAACTTGCAATTGTCCAATAGACCAACCAGCAAATTTGTCATTAATAACTTCATCTATGGTAATTTTAAACTCGGAGAAGGATGAAGTTGTTGGTATTCCTGTAGATCCACCAATTGGAACAGTTAATATTTCACCATTTCCAAATCCATATCCAGTATTTTTAATTGTAAAATCAATAACACTTGATCCTTGACCAACAACAATATCAACTACAGCACTAGTTCCAATACCAACAGAACCGGAAGAATATTGTAAAGGAATATTTGAATAACTTAAAGGATCATCAAATACAACAAATGGTTGATTTGTTGATGTGTATCCAGATCCTGGATTTGTAATCGCCACACTTACAATATTACCACCACTAATAGCAGCGGTTCCAATAAATTGAATGTTTCCAGTTCCAGTGCTAGAAGTTCCAACACCAACATTAACTATAGTTTGAATTCCAACTCTATAACCAGAACCACTATTTCCGATACTAATCGAAGAAATAGTTCCAAGACCAGAAATGGTAGCAGTTCCTCCAGCAGAAATTAAAGGTTGATATCCAAGACCTGAATCTGAACCTACTGAAACAATAATTCCTCCTTTAGGGAAACTAGAAATACCTACATCAGGACCAAGTGGAACTGTATTAGTTCCTTGGAAAGCAATTGAAGAAATACCTGAAGATTCTTGAATTAAATATCCACCATTTAATCCAGGTGTTTGGAAAATATCATTAACTAAAATAACTGCATTTTCAGTGGAAATTCCAGGAACATTTGAATTATTTTGTTCCAAAGTAAATTCATTTGAAACAGCATTAAATTGACTGGATATATTATCAAAAATATAATTTTTGTGATAAGAATCATCAGAAGTATTTTGTACTCCAGATCTCATAAAACTTCTACCTTGGAAACTAGAACTTGTTGTTATACCAGTCCAATCTCTTTCATCTGGCGGATTTGTAGTAGATCCAATTGGAACATTTCCGAAAGGAGCTTCTACAAAATTTAGTATATTATCTACAATATTATAATTACCAGAAATTTTAGTTACAAGAGTTCCAGTTCCATATCCAGATAAGACAGTTCCCAACCAAGGTCTACGAACTCTAATGGTATTTGTACTTCCAATACCTACACCTTCTATCTTCATAATCTCATTACCAATCTGAATAATATCAGATCCAAAGAAAGATGTAATTCCGCTAAATTTAATCACATTATCAACAGATTGAACTCGATCAGCAAGTACTGTTGTTACTGCTGTAGATACAACAGGAGACTGAATAACATTATCAAGAGCAACAATAACTTTAGCATTTTGATTTGTTGCTATAAATCTATGAGAAGTTCCAATACCAACACTTTCAAGATCTACAACTACTGGTATTGATTTAAGTGCATTTTCTGCACTGGTTGCAATTTTAATTAAATTATCATCAACTTTTACAGCATATAGATTTTCATCTGGAAGGAATGTGGTGTTAGAAGTTCCAACAAAACTTGCTGTCGCAATACCAATGGCAGATGAAGCCGTTCCTACATGATTATATCTAATCTTTTCTCCACTTACAAAGAAATGATTTGGAATTTTAATAGAGTTGGTTGTTACATTTATAACATCACTACTATTACCGGAGAAATATCTTTCAAAAATTTGTTCGTTCTCATGAGTTAATTCAAATTCTCTCTTAATATCAGAGTCTGTTCCAAAATATTCTCCAATAGAATCATTAATAGATGCATTTGTAAAGGATATTTGAGATGCTAAATCAACATCTTCATTTACAGATAAAGCATTCATGTATACATTAACAACTGCATTAATACTTGCATTTGGAGTAAATACAAGCGATACAGTTCCTGCTGCAGAAACTCTAGATCCAAAAGTTCCAAGACCGGATGCAGTCTCAATATTTGCATACTCAGTCATATAAGTCTCACGACCTTGAGTAGCATCAACATAATCATCAACAACAACTATTTCAGATAACTGAATTGATGAGTTGGTCGTATCAGTAACTTGAACTATGAAATATGCACCATCAAAATTATCTGGATAATCAGCAACTGTATTGATTCCAGGAGATCCCGATGAAGATATAGTAGTAGTTCTTCCTTCAATTTGAGATCTTCTAAGATTTATTGTACCAATTCCTGTAAAGGTATTGCTAGAAAGTCCAACAACAACTGTGTTTATTGCACCAGTTGTTGCAATACCAACAGCAGTTGGAATAAAATCTACTTTTAGGTTAGTTCCATCAATATATGCATGATATGTTCCAAGACCAGTTTCAGAATACTCTCCGATACTTGTTGACAATCTTCCATACTCTAACAATTCAATGTCAGATCCTTTATGAATGACATTTAATTCAACTGCTTCAAATTCATCATTTCTTGAAATGTCTGGATTGATATTAACTAAAACTTTTGCGCTTGAATATGTGTGTCCAATTGAAACAATTGTCTTAGTTGTATTTGATGGTATTTCAATACTATCAGTATCAATTAAAACAACTCCACCAAGACTCGTACTTCCAGTTCCAAGTACAACATCATCTAAATTATATGAAAGTGTAGAAACATCATAATCATTAATTGAAGAGTTGACTGGATGAAATTCTAAACGTCCATCAGTTCCAGTAATCGAGAAGTCAAAAGAACCTTGATCATATGTAGTTTCAACTCTAGCATATTGATTCATGTATGCTCTAGAATTATCATGAAGAAGATCGACAAGCATCAATTGTCTTTGAGCTACAAATCTCTTATCTCTTACATAAGTAATATATTTTTGGAATCTATTTGATGTGATAGCAAATGTATCAACAATACTAAAATCTGTTGGTCTTGGATTGCTGTTAAATTGACCACTTATATCATCAATTGATAAGACTCGGTTTCCAATGGATTCAAAATAATCTGTTAAAATTCTATTTGAAAATATAATTTCATTAGAAATAAACTTAGAATTCTGAGATAAGTTGTTTTCAGTAACTAAATCAAAATCATAGACGCAATTTAAACTTGCAAATCCATCAAGATGATTAACTGTGTTAACATTTGTAGTGTTTGTTGTAAGTCCAACAGACATTACATTAGTATTTTTTGTTTCTAGTTGATAATCAGAGAATTTTTTAAATCCTAAAGTATGGTTGAGACTAGAAACGGAATCCTCCCAAGTAGAATATGGAACTTTTGATTTTAAAGAATATGAGAAGTTTTGGTAATAAAAACTATCTTGAATTTTTTGAAGGTCATCATTTAAGAATCCAGTATCATTCTGCCATCCTTTAATATTTTTTGAAAATGCATTTAAATTTATATAAGCATCAAAACATTTTATAGAAGATGCGATTCCTTGAGTTTTGGAACTAGATCCTTCTATGATCTCTCCAATAACAAACTTTTCAGAAGAAGAAATTCTAAGAATACCAGTTTTATTATTCCAACTATCTACAATTCCTTTTGCCGAGTTAGAAGTTGCAGGTTCTCCTACAATATAATTATTTGTATTCAGTTCTACTGCAAATGATGGGAAATGTTTCTGAGCAAGAATTTTTCCTGAAGAATTTACAGAATCAAATGTACCTACAATTTCTCCACTAGAAATAAACTCAGACATATCAAATGATACATTTCCAATACCACCAAGATTTTCATTAGTTGAAGTTACAGTAAATAATTGATAATCATAAGCAGAAGAGTTATATCCCTTACCAGTTGATCCAACACCAACACTTACATTTTCAATTAAAACTTTATCTCCAGCAATAAATGGGAAAGTATTAACTGTGCTAAATCCTACAGATAAAGTTGCTGTTGCTATTCCTGAAGATGTATGTACGATACTATTAATACCAACCCCAGCCCCACTTTCAGTTGGAATGATGGTTGGAGTAACAGCATTCATTCCCTTTGTATTTTCAAGAATCTCTACATTTGATTTTCCTACAGTTACTTTTAAATCGACATCAGGAACAATCTTATTAGTTCTACCATCAAGAACCACTAGTTTTGGAGGAATTGAAAAACCACGTCCAAAGGAAGTAATACCAATAGAATCAAATGATGCAAGAGAACTGATTGTTACAACTTGAGGTAAAATACCGGTTGGAGTTAAAGTTTTATCAGATGGATATTTAAATCCAATATCTTTAAGTGTAATTGATTTTACAGATCCAATACCAGAACCAACTGCTTCAAGTATTGCTCCATTACCGGCACCTGATGTAACTGTAGTTATTCCTGGCAGTGAGTAATAATTTGAACCAGAATTTGTAATTTCAATTTTTGCAATTGGTCCATAAGTATGGGTACAATCTGTTTCATAGGAAATATCAGAAGATGATCCATAGGACGACTCTTCAGGAACATCTTTAACAGAATATGTGAATGATGTAGTCGTTCCTACATTAATAGTATGTTTTCCGCTATAAAGACTTTCTTTTGCGTTTATTTCACCTCCAGAAATAACTTCACTATCAATGAATACTCTTTCTTTAACTTCTGGGACATTAGTTTCTTTTACAACATCTAAAGTGTAATATAAAATTTGTGGAATATCTTTATTGACTGTTAATGTCGCTTTTGCACCAGAAGTTCCAACTTTACCATCTTTAATCAATTCAAAGTTGGAATTTACTTTAGATGTATTCCAAACTTTAGTTAAATTTTTATCCGAATATAAATTAAATTCAAATGCAGAATAAGTTGTTCCTTGATTGGAGAATGCAAGCGATGGATCAGATAAATCGAATGTTACTGTAGAATTTTTATATAAATCAATTGATGGATTTATGGGATTAATAGTTCCATCAGAAGTACTTGTTATGTCAACAATTTCTGGTTTATCTTGAATTGAATTAAAATAAGTATTTGCTAATTTTATTGTATTTCTATCTACACTGACAATATAATATATTTTTTCATTTTCCAATCCTTCAGATGAAGTTATAGCCGTATGAATTATTTTATCACCAGTTTCAAATCCATGATTAGGCAGTGAAATCGTATTTGTGGAAGTATTGACTCCAGCAGTTGCAAATCCAATGGGATTGACTACAATTCTAGAATTATAGTCATTATATTTTACTGTTACTGTACCAGTGTTTTGTGGGTTGACAGATACAAATACATTATGTGGAGAACTTAATCCATGAGTTGTTGCTGTAGAAACTGTGACTAAATTTCTTTGAACATTACCAGTAATTACATTATAGTTTGTGGTAAAACTGTGGGTATCCCCAGTACCTACTGTCCTAAAGAATAGCGTAGATGAGTCTGTATTTGCTCCTCCAACAAAACTTCCAGTAGTTCCAAGACCGACTCTAATAGTTGCAATTCCAATCAAATCTTCAGTTATTTTTGCAACAAATAAAGTTTGACCATTCGATAATGTTGTTCCAACTCCAACATTAGTTTCATCTTGAACAATAATACCATTTCCACCCGTTCCTGGAGAATATGTTAATTGATCTCCAGTGTTGAGGTTATGATTTTTAATGAAAATACTCTTAGTCGGAATAAATGCTTGAGTTGCACCAGATCCTGGATTTGCAAAAGAAATTGTTGTTCCTATTCCAGCACCAGCAGTAGTTCCAAGTCCAACAGCACTTGCTGGATCAAAATAAATTTGTTTGTTTAGAGTATATGCATAATCAGTTTTAAATCCTGCATTAATTTTAATTTTTCTTGGATCTTCGTAGATGTACTTACCAATGGTGTGAGAGGCACCTGTAGTCCCCTCTACTGCCCTCAAAACTCTAATTCTAGAGGATAGGGCATCTACGTTTAATACTTTAACTTTCTCTGTTCCAATACTAAGAATATCATTTTCTCTAATGTTGGGATAAGTGAAACTTCCATTAACTCTAAAGTAAGTAACAATACCAGTTACTCCATCAGTTCCTATGGCTACACCAGTGCTTCCCACCCCCGCTATGGTTAGTCTATTAGTTTGAATTCCTGCACTATAAGTTCCTTCAATCTGAGATGATGTTGTAGATAATCCAGAAATTGAAATTGTATCCAAATTTATAAAATTATGAGGATTATCAGCAAATATTAAATATTCACCTTTTTTCTCACCGGGATAAAATTCAACATTTTCAATAATACTTGATGCAACACTAATATTACTTACAGGTCTTCCTTTTATTCTACTTACTTTTGCAGATACATGGTTCCCTTGTGTCCCATCATTATCAAATACCAAATTTTCATTGACTCTATATTCACTGCCACCAGTTAAGATACCAACACTTGAAATTTTTCCTGGAGTAGTTGCTGAAATGGTAGACTTTTGATTAAATTTATTTGGAATATACAAATATGGATATTCAGAATCCCCTTCAATTAAATTAAGTGGTTGAGTGTTTCTCTTCCATCCATTTTGTTCAATATCATAACTGTCTTGATTTGATCCTAATTTAAAATTAAATTCATTAGGGATAGATTGAAAGTTTTCTCCTATAATATATGGAAATACTGGTTCTCTATATTTTTCAAAAACTCCTGAAGTTGAAGAAAATTGATTATTGATGGTTATGAAATATGCATATGTTCCCTCTGGATAATCAGGTGTTATACAGAATCTTCCATTATTAACATCAAGTACAGAATCGTCAGAAACTTCATTATGAGTATAATCTTCTACAAAAAATCCTTCAGGAAAAATTGAAGTGGATGGTCTATTATCTTTTAAATCTAGTTTATACCCAGACTTCATCGGGGATATTATTCCACCAGTTTTTGTTGCATATCCATATGGTCCATAAATTGGATTGCCATCATATGCAAATCCAATAATCGGAGAGTGTTCATCTGATAATTCTTCAATACCATCAATTTTCTTTAAATCAGATTCTCCGTAAAGAGTTTCTCCATCCTGATTTATAGAGAAAATAGATTCTCTCAATACTCTTGGACCATATAAATGGCAATATTGAAGTCCATAATTACCATCAGATATAATACCATCATCTTTAGAAAAATATGAAGAGTATTTTTGGTATAGATTTACTCTCCAAGATTTAATATTTGCCCTAAATTCTGGCAGTACTTGAGTAGATCCTGAAGGAATTACGTCAATTGATGTATTATCCGAAGAATATCCACCACCAGATTCTATAACATTTACAGATATCAAAGATCCATTCTCTACAATCGGTGTGAGAACACATCCAGAACCATTACCATTAATAGTAAGGTCTGGATTTGAAAAATACTTACTACCAGAATTTAAAACAATAACTTGAACAATTTTTCCATTACTTAGAACTGGTCGAACTTGTGCATTAATACCAGAATCTAGTGTTATTGCTGGTTGATAATCTAAATTAATAATATCAGAAGATCCGTACCCAACACCAGTATTTTCAAGATGAACTGAAGTTATTTCACCCCTAACAACTGGTTGAATTTTTGCTTCAAACGTTTCTAATCCTACAGAAGATATTCCAACTTTACCAATAAGACTTACCGAGATATCTGGATAATTGAATATATGAGTTCCAACTCCAACAGAAGTTATATCAATATATTGTTTCGTTCTATAATAAAATTCTCTATCAGATGCCGGACCAATTTGAGAAAGATTGAATGAATTATCATCTACCTTAGTCACATAATATTCAGTGTTTGTAGAAAGTCCAGAAGATACAGTTCCAACATGGGTATACTTTATAGTCTCTCCAGACCTATAATCATGATTTTGAATTTTAATTAAATTTGAAGATGTGCTGATCCCAGATTCAGCAGATGCTGTTCTTTTTTTATTTTCGTATCCAGATCCACTATTACTAATATTAATTGAATCGACGACTAATTTTTTGCCTACAGATTGTAAAGAATGCTTACCAATACCATATGATGTCAAATATACTGTATTGATTCCAGAAATAGCATCTCCTTGGGTTCTATGCAATCTAACAGTTACATTATCAATAGTAGAAACAAAATATGATGAGTTGGTAACTATACCAACAATTCCACTTTGATCAGATGTTTTATAAATTACTTGTTCTGCATTCTTGAATTTATGGTACGTAGAAAATCCAATCCTAGATTGTACTGATGTTGTACCAATAACAACTTGATTTGATGATACATCTGCAAAGAAATTTGCATTATGGTTAACTTTTTTCATGTTAACTTGGCCAATTGCCCCAGACCCATTTCCACCAACAATTTTTAAAGTGGGAGTTTCTTCATAATCAAATCCAGGATCTATAATTTTAATTTCTTCAAAAGATCCAGAAACTGCAACATATCCTGTTGCTCCAGACCCAACAGAGTCTTTGATTATTAAGTTGGGAGCATTTATAACATCAATATTAGTTCCTCTAGCAAGAACTTCAATATTTTCTATTTTACCATATTTAATTACATCTTTTGATTTGTAATTTAAAATTTCTACTCCATTAACTAAAATACCGGTAAAACCAGATTTAGTTTTATTAATAGACCCATCATCAATTGGATTAGAAATTTTTCTAAGTAATTTTTGAGAATCTAATTCTTTTTCATTAAATTCATATGGTTTAATTGCACTATTAGATACTGTAGTTTCTTCAGAAAGAGATAAAAAGTTTGAGTTGAGTATATCATTCCTACTTTTTGCAAATCTTACATTAAATCCATTAATTCTTTTTATAAAATACAATCCATCAGCAAAAAGTCCAACTCCTCTTACTTCTCTTGTAGCCGAACTCCCCGAATCATCAATATAATTTTCACTAACAATTTCTGCAGCATAATAAACAGCATCTCCAGTATATAATCCATGCTCCTTTCCTGGACTAATTTCAAACTCACTTCCACTAAAAGTTCCGGAAAAAATAACTTCTCTAGTGGATAAATCTAGTGGTTGAGAATTGTAATTTGGAATAGATGGAGATGCAATTAAATAATCTCCACCATTTTTATATACATTACTAACATCAGTTGCATAAGATGAAATATTATTAAAAATGTTAGATACACCTTTTTTAATAATTCTTTTTATTTTATAAGTTAAATTTAAATCTAAAAATCCTTGACCTCTAACAATAAAAGATTTGTTGGAAATTATATTAAATATATTGGTGTCTTTTTCATTACCTGCACTTGTAATAAATTTGGCAGAATCTCCAGATTTAAAACTATGCTCAACATTCAAAGTTATTTTATAAGTATTATCTGAGGAATCTAACAATTCCAATCCACTTATTTTATATAAAGGTGTAACATTATAGAACCACTTATTTGTTTTAAAGTTGTTCTCAGAACATCCAAGAGATGAAATATTAACAATTCCACCCTTTATTAAATTACTAGTATTTTCTATTAATTGAACGTCACTTAGAACGGAGTTAATTCTGACTCTAATAATTTCATCTTGATCCAAATTGGATCTACCATATGCAAAAGTATTAACTCCTACAGTAGATGCATCAGATATGTTTCCTGTTACATTTGTAATCCCAAAAAATTGAGTTAGAGATTTTGATGTATATGATAATACTCCTGTGGTGGCATCATTGTAATTAACATACAATTCTCCAGTAGATCCAAATCCGACAGTAGAATCTACATCAATTGATAATGAATTGGTAGTAACATTTCCAATAACTCTAGTAGAAGGTTCTACTGCAAATTTACCATATAAAGTTCCATTAACATTAATATCCCTATTGTATCCACCATCAAAACTAATCTTATAAAAAGTTTGTCCATATCCAACCGATATTTTTTCAACATCTGTAATTGGAGCGTATGCTTTTTCTATTCCACTATCAAACTTATATGCATCTTGATATAATGTTGCATTTTCTAAATTTGCAGGATCTCCTTCTACTGCTTCTACAACTAAACTATTAACAATTCTATATTGAGCATCAGAAGGTGCAACTAAAAAATCTCTAGGTTTGATTATTTGTACATCTTCATTATATAATGCTTTAAATAAAATTTCAAACGATATATCTGTACCCTTACTTAAATAAAAGTCTTTTGACTGTTTTATAAAAAGATTTTGATCTAATTCTGGAGTTAGTGATCTTTCTTCAAATCCAGGTGCTAATTGGTGTTTAGTTTTTAATAAAAATTCTTTTAAAAATAAACAACTTAAGTTTTTAATAGTAGATTGATCTTTATGGTCTTCAGATTCAGTTTCTTTAAATACTACTTCTTCTTTGTTCAGTTCACTTTTATATGAAGTGATTCCAACAAATCCCCTAATACATCCAGTAAAAGAAAACTCAGTTTTTCCAGTATATGTAATTACTTCATCATCTATCTGCAAAAGGCCATAAGAATCTGGAAATCCATTAGTTCCATATGGAGATCCTGAAATATCAACATTTATAGTTTCTGCATCAAACTCAATATCACCATTTAATACTACAGATTCATTTAAATTTGTAGTATTATCTAATTTAATATATCTGTCAATATTTTGAATAAGGTCAACTGGTCCACCTTGATACTCTTGCCCAAGATAATATTGTTTTAAAAATTGAGATATAAGAGGATAATCTTCCTGCACATAAGTAGGAAGTTGGTTAGATACGATAGTATTAAACTGAACTCTAGTTTCTGACATGTTATGATTTTATCTTCTTAGTATGAGATTGAACCCGATGAGGATGATCCAGATGTGGATGTTGACGAAGTTGCCTGTTGAGTGGTTACATTAGAAGTAGAAGCAGAAGAACCTCCAATTCTGTTTCCAGTTATAATATTTGTATTTGGACCCCCAGAACGGACTAAATTGCCGTTTGAGTAACTGGAAGATACAATGTAACTTGATGCAGATGGATCTAATCCAGATGCTATATCATCAACAACAGTTTCAAAATTACTGTTACTTATATCTAGTTGCAAATAAAGATCCTGTAATCCAACAACATCATTTGAAGTTGGAGTTGCTTCAATTTCAATAACTGATTGACCATCTTTAGTCTTTCCAGCCAAAACATTTACTGGATTTAAAGTAACAATACCACTTACATAATTAATTGTTCCAACATTACGTTTTACAATAGTTGGTGATTGTGACCCTACTGATGGTAATGTAAACAAGAACAAAGATCCTGTTACTCTATTTGTATCAGGTACATCTGATAGATACACATTTGATTGAACTCCGGCAATTCTAAATGCTGAAGTTTTAATGTTATACCCACTCATATTTTTAATATGAAAGGAATTTCCAAAAGAAATTTGATATTCTGCGAAAGTGTCTAAAACAACTCCCAGATCTCTTCTCATTGCCACAGTTGTGATGTTTGAAGTCACTGATTCGTGACTATCATCAACCATTTTTAAGAATTTGCTATACTTAAACCTTGCACCATATTTGTTTAACTCAGTTGATTCAGAATATCTTGTCGTATTGTTCTGAACAATAGTAGAAACATACGCAGATGATGGTGCAAAATTGGTGTTATAGTAAATTTTTGTATTTACTTCTAGATACAAATATTTTAAATCTAAAATCTCTGGTACAATACCAGCAACAGAATATTTCTTCAATTTTGTTTTAATATTCTCTTTGATCAAATTTGGAATAAAATCACCAAATCTTGGTTTAATACTAATGAATACTTTACCATATTGTGGTGGAACTAATTCTTCACCACCAAAAACAGAGATTGATTCAGTTTCTGGATAAATTTTTGCAGGAATAATTGTTTCATAATCGTTTGCAGTTAATGCTCTGTTCTGAGATGCATAGATTCTTGGTGCAAACTTCTTAATCGACTCTACACCTTCAATAGATTCTCCTCCAGATGCAGATATTCCTGTAGTTAAAAGTGAAATGCCAGTAGTTACTGTGTATTCTTGAGAATTTCTTGTATAAACTAATCTTCCTGCAAAAGTAAACTGATTTACTCCATTTGCAGCATCACCATTAGATGTAATATAATTTACAGTAATAAAATTATTATCATCAAGTTTATTTCCAAAAATACCATCGCCAAAAATAACTTGATACCTTTCATCTTCAACTTCTTGAAGGTAATATACTTTAGAATCAGATTTGATGTCAAAAAGACTATCTTGACGACTATATTTTACACTTTTAGTTGATTGCTCATTTGGTCTCACAGTAACTGATATTAAATCAGTATCAATTCCTGGATTTTGTAAAATAAACTTTTGATTTGGAGTTCTTGCACTATTTGTAAAGTTTGAAGTTAATAAACTTCCTTCATATATGAAAATATCATTAAATGATGCGATAGAATCAACAACAGGGACTGTTATATCCTCTAATATACAAAAAGTATATGATTGTCTACCAAAAGAACCTTGACTCGTAGCTACAATACCTTTCTTAAGAGTGATTGTGCTAGGTGCAGGTGTTATATTTGATGTATCAACGAAGAAACTAGCAGTTGATGCTGATGCTTTTCTTGATCTGGGAAGATATCCAATATTTCTTGCTAAAGATACGACATTTTCTCTTAATGTCGCACTATCAATAAACACTTCGTTTGCGACCATGTTCGCATTGTATGAAGTGATGTAGGTGTTGTATGCCAAAACATCAAGGATTGTTGAAAGGTTGGACCCTTCAAAATCATAGTCAGTGAAATTGGAGTTTTCCTTTAGATATTCTCTAAGTGTTGTTTTAACCTGACCAAAGTCTAGGTTTGTGAAATTAGCTAGTGGCATTTTTACCTAGTTTGTTGCAAAACAAATTGTAATTCTTGTGGTGGTATATCAGCTCCAATAATTTCATATGTTAGAACAACATCAAAACTATTGTTATCAAAATCAGGAGAAGTTACAACCTTAACTGTATCAACCCTTGGTTCAAAGTTTTCAATTGATTCAGTAATCTGATCTTTAATGATTAGTGCTGATAATTCGTCAATATTATCGAAAAGTGATCTATTGATGTTAGATCCAAATGATTCATTAAAAAATTTCTCACCGGGGATTGTAAATACAATGTTTCTTATAGAACGAGCAATTGCATTTTCATTTTTAAGTGCGATAAGATCACTTGTCAGAGGGTTACTCTGAAAAGTCATACTAATATCCTTAAAACCCTGACTTACCCTTTCTAAAGGCACAAGAATCCTGCGATTATATCTTATTTATTAAGGTATCAGATCAAAACTCGTTGAGTGTCATCGGTTCAGTCTGAGAAACTACCTCATCAACTATAAAAAGGTCAGTTTCTTCAAGAGAATCACGTTTTTTGGGTGTTTGATTGTCATTTGCAATTTCACGAAGCATCTTTTGATGCTGATCATTAGCTAAGTTGTCTAAAAAATCTGTCATTTTTAAAAATTGGGAGTTTCTTTTTCTGTATCACTATTTAATTCACTAGATTCCCGCTCTTTTGCAGTTTTCCAGAAATATTCATCCTCACGTCCCATTCCAAGACGCTCAAATCCATTCTCAACTTGATAATATTGAGTTGAAACCTTGAAGTCGGGCATTTTAGGTTCAACAGGTGTTAAACTATTGTCAAAAATACGCATCCTATTGTTTGGATACAATGCATATTGTCCATTTTCCAATTCAATTAGATTATGTGACTTATGTTCAGCTGGATTTTCACTTGTTGCATAATCTATTACCTCAGGATCTTGATGATAATTATCAATGGTGCAGATATATGTACCTTTCTGTGTACCAAAGTCTCTTGTATATAATTCATAGTCCATACTACCAATAAATTGCTTCGTTATTGATACAACACCATAGTCCATACAGTTCCAGAACTGTAGGTTAGGAAGGTCCATATCGGGGTCTGGGACCTCCGGAGACGAGACAAACGCGCTAATAGGTAGTTTATCATACATTGCAGCATATTCGGGTAAATACGTCTCAAAATAAAAAGTGCGCCCAGGTATCGATTTACACGATACCCAAACGCCTTTAACAAATTCACCATGACCACTTTGATGGTCAGTTAGATATTCTTTACGTACCCATACTTCCACTGCGGGAAGATTACATACAAGTGCAGCCATGATGTATTCATATAACTACACTATTTACCTTGTCCACGATAACGCTTCTTTGCCCCATTACGAGACGACGCGGCGTACTTTGTGTGCTTACCATACCCTTGACGAGTTTTTTTCGGATGAGCTTCAACAAACTCTCCACCTGATAATGATTTACTTCTTGCTGCCATAATAATCTCCTAATCAAATAACACGAGTTTTTTCATGACCCACACGAATACGTGGATCACACCAGATCTCATATCCCATCTCTTTAGCATCTAAACAGAATGAGACATCCTCACCACACATGTCTTGGACATTCCCACTCTCAAAGACTTGCATCTTAGGAGCAAACCAGGGGTATTCCATTTCTTCAAAGACTCCCTTCTTAATCATTACCCATCCAAATCCTGTGTAATCAACAGTAAATGGTTTGCGGCGTTTGGAAATAGATTCGACAGTTTCGTGATTCATCACTCCACCATTCTTACGGAAATCATCTTCTTCTAACCAATGTGCGACTGATGTTGTGACGCCATCTTCTGTAGCATACCACCCTCCGGTAATACCGCGCTCTTCTCCTTCTGCTGGAACACTTAAGTCACACAACTGCCAGAACTTGTTTGTATCAAATACAATATCACTATCAATCCATAACTGATAATCATACTCTAACTTTCCATCCCATGGAATTTGCTTAGGTCCACGTAATACATTCGCACCTAAACATTTGCATCGTGCAAAGTTTACCATGGAACTATAATCTTGACTGATCTGAATACTCATTCCGTTCTGTACCATATCAAAGCACAGTTGTACGAAGTTCTTCAGAAATGTAAATGAACACCCGCGACCAGGTAGACAAAAAACAATTGTCTTGCCTTTCATTCTTTCCTTAATAGCCGCAATGTCCCACTCTTCTGTTGTCTTTGGTTTGGGGGCAGTTGCCTTTACAGTAAATCCTTTTGCCATAACGTGTTGGTTACTTCATTTCAATTATAACTGGTATTATGTAGTATGTCAATAACTATCTGACCCATCTGGTTCTGTAGAAGAAACCGTCCTTACTCCATTGGTGCGATTACATTTCTCATATGATAAATCCTCAATGCTATAGTCGGTATGTAATAAACCAACCATCCCATTGAGGGCGCTCCATGTCTTGTTAAATTGTATCTCACTTAGATTGTTATATAAACACTCTTCCCTTGCATAGATGTGATAAACCTTTTCCATAAGAATTTTTTTACGCGGAATTTTTTTTTCCTTTATGTATTTGTAAGTTGCATTATATATCTCTCGCGATCTGTCACCTCTGTAGGTTAGGGTAGTAGGTCGTTTTTATATACGGCAACGCCAACCGCAACGATAACAACGCCGCCCATAAACACTGCCGATTCACTGTATCATAGCACGGAGACTGATTGATGTCAACCCCCGTGCCACTAAGTATCACATAGTAGTTTTAAGTCATACTTAGGACTGTGTGTTAGTTGTTAGATAGTGCTCGGAGTTCATCAAGGCACATATAGAAGATATCTGGTTCGTCCATAGCATCTAGATCTTCGAAAGTCATATCCCCAGACATCGAATCACAAATAACTTG
>Ga0307488_10001066_pt1 | contig 22961 bp, 30 predicted proteins | sample SB02metaG_FD_202248 | JGI IMG/M metagenome (GOLD analysis project Ga0307488, IMG submission 202248) | Sea-ice brine microbial communities from Beaufort Sea near Barrow, Alaska, United States - SB 0.2 | ecosystem: Environmental > Aquatic > Marine > Coastal | place: USA: Alaska | collected... | reverse complement strand
GCCTGGTTGGTGATGCGTATCGACGAGAATGAATCAAGTCCAGATCCAATAAATGTGATTGTAGACCCGTCATGATTGCCGCCAGGTAACGTATTGGTTACACTTTGAAGAGTGTTAATCCTTCTCAAGAACACGAGAGCACCGTCACTCCGAACACCGTGAACATCCGCGTATCCACTAGAACTCCACTGTAGATGTGAAATGTAGGCAGACTTCATACCAGTTGGAATGTTCCATTGTCGATATCCAGGGGGGTCGTTATGCGCATAATTATTGTATGTCGTGTTAAATTTGGGTGGCCCCCAAGTGTCGGTGTTATTACCCTCTGACCATGTCCCTGATGTTACATTAGGAGCAGTTACACTAACTTCAGTGAATGTGATACCACCAGAAGTCCCCGTCGTGTTTTGGTTCAAAGTTGGGACGTCAGTGACTAGAATTCCAGAGAACCCTGTTGTGGCCTCGACGGTACCGGTCACTCTGAGTGTATTCGTGGCAGAAGCTGCACCCCCGATGCCGATGTTACCAGCTGTGTAACTCAAGGCGTCTGGGGAGGTATGAATAGTCCAAGGGGTACTCACGAAATCTGAGCCTTGGTATTTCAAAGCTCCAGTAAAGTTAATGTCACCATCGACATCGAGTTTGTACAGGGGTGGGTTCACCCCAATCCCCACTTTATCCCCTATAGTGGCCAAGTGGACTACGTCGGTCCCATTGACCCAAGAGCCACTATCGGAGTTGATACCTTGTAGGGCAGACCCATCCCCCTCGAAGGATCCGGCAGTGATTCGGCCACTGGTATCGTTCATCACAATCGACGGTCCAACTCTAAAATCTGTGTCGACGTAGGCGTTACTGTTGACGTGAAGACCAGCATCGGGGCTGGTGGTGATGAGACCGACCCTATTATTTGTCGTGTCTACGAAGAGGTGAGAGTTCCCCACTAATAAATTACTTGTAATATTAACCTTCCCTGAGAATGTTTGAACGTTAATGTCACTGCTCATCTATCATTAGTTTACAATTTTTCTAAACTTTCCAACTGCTTGGAAATAGAAGCTAGTACATTTTCAATTAGACTTATCCTCACGTTCAGTGTTTTCAAACGTGAGTCATCCAATATAGACCCTTTCAAAATCTGAACTTCCTTATCCACTTCCTGGAGTGCGGATACAGTCATCGTAGTGACAATATCTTTGTCGAACGATTTCATGTTGTATACTTCTTTATGTGTGAGTTGAATATTCTCGGGGAGACGTTTTTCATTTAGATGCACAGTGAAGTTTTTATCATCGATGACCTCATCAATTTTGAATTCTCCTTGGTCTTTGAAAATAACACGTCTACCAGAGAACAATTCCGTACAGGGTTCCCCCAACTTGATCAAGAAGTTGGAAGTCTGTGCAGATGTGGGATTTTCCAATTTTAAAAAGTCTCTAGTTTTATTTGTCAATCCCTCCTCAACATCTTGGGGTATAAAACCATACGTCACAACATCTTCCACGATACTTTTTTTAGGTTTCAAATTTCTTAAAACTTTTAAATTTTCCTTCGCATCCAAAGTGGAAATATTTCTATGAAGTCTTTCGTCTCTCCACATTATAATTTATGAACATTTTAATAATTGAATGTTTTAACTGCTGTTGCGTTAGTCCCCAAATGAATAGTGCTTAACACACCGTTAGTCGCATCAGGTGTGATATATTCGATAAACAGGTTGTAGAGAGCTGTAGCTGTGCCACCTCCAGTATTGATAGTGGTTGAGGGTTTTAGTGTAATTGTAGAAGCACCCAAGACTGGTGTAGAATCCCATGGATTTGTGCTCGTGTTACCAAAAACTGATACAGATCCTAATTTGAGGGTTGGGTTTGCACCCCCAGCTCTACTCCCACCACCAACTTCGAGAGACATGTTACTAAATTCAGCTTGATCCTCGACCAAGTGTGCAACAATTTTAGCGTAAAAGATGTTGGACGAAAACGTGAGTTTGATCGCGGCATCATCTGTTCCCGTGTCGTGGGGTATCGTCCCATTCCAACTGTAAAACTTTTTAGTTACACCACCCGCATTAATAATAAGTCCATCTGTGACTGTGGCGCGGTTGGCATTCAAGCTACCCGCAGCTGTGATATTTTGGGACGCATACACGTTACCCACAACATCCAACTCCCTATTCGTAGCTGGGGTAGTTGTGCCTATACCAACACGTGCTTCTGATGCATCCACATATAACGTGTTGGTATTTACTTGGAAATCACCAGCACTCGTCACTCCCGCCTTTTCTACATCATTAATTCCCAATGATATACCCTGCCCTGTTTTGGCATTTAATTTAGTTGCCCCAACACTATCTTGTTTGATTGCATAATCGGTTCCATTCATGTTGCTATAATGAGCGAACGCCGCGTGTCCGGTGTTTGTTCCGTCGTAACCGATTTTAGATGTTCCAATGTAAGAGCAGTGATCTAGGCCCGCCGAAGCGTACACATCACCACTATATACATTACCGACTGCACCTATACCACCAGTCACTTGGAGGGCACCAGTAATATTCGACTCTGCGGATGTCCCATCTGATACAGTGAGCACACCCGTGAATGTCCCTGTTGCGCCCGAAATAGCACCACCCGTATAACTCGCACCAGTGACAGCTGCGGAGAATGCACCCCCCACCGCAGAGACGCTACCGCTAAAATTAGCAGTGGCAGCGGTGAGTGTCCCGGTTAGGGTTGGGCTGTCAGATAATACGACATTTGTAGATCCTGTGCTAGTGGTTACACCTGTTCCTCCATCAGCAACAGTCAGTGTTCCTGTAATACTGGAAGCATCCAATTTGAGGGCTATTTGGTTAGAGTCTATAACGAGACCACCGTTCGTTTTGAGGTCAACGGCGACACTCGGGGTTGAACTTTCACCCGACCCACTAGTGACAGTGATACCATCACCACCAGACATGGATTGAACGTAATCCCCTGATGTGGCACTTCCTAATGTGACGTCACCAGTAATACTTGAGACTTGTAGATTGGACAGAGCACCACCATCACCTGTAAATAGACCAATTGTAGCTGTGATACCCCCAGCCGCACTCGTGATTCCAGTCGAGGAATTGATGTTACCCAAAATATCCAGGTTCGCTGTTGGGGTTTTTCCGACACCAATCCTCTTGTTGGTGGCATCGACGAATAGAGCGTTTGTATTGACGGACAGGTTCCCAGTGGTATTCACCATACCATTGATTTGGGCACTCGTCGCGGTGAATCCAGCACTGGAAAGGGTGCTGGAGAAGGTTCCTGTAGTGCCGAGAATCCCACCACCGCTATAACTCGCACCTGTAACTGCGCCAGTGAATGATCCAGCGACACCAGATACGTCACCACTGAACGTTCCATCAGTAGCTGAGATAGTGCCAAATGTGGTGGGAACGATGTTTTGGGATCCATCGAAGGATACACCCCCTATAGTTCTAGCGGTTGTCAACGTAGCTGCAGATCCAGTGGTGTTTTGGGTGCCACCCAAATTTACACCTGGGAGATCGATGTCTTGGGAACCATCGAAGGCGACACCCCCGACGTTTCTGGTGGTCGTCAACGTAGCTGCAGAACCTGTAGTGTTTTGGGTGCCACCCGCATTTACACCTGGGAGATCGATGTCTTGGGAACCATCGAAGGCGACACCCCCGATGTTTCTGGTGGTCGTCAACGTAGCGGCAGAACCTGCGGTGTTTTGGGTGCCACCCACATTTACACCTGGGAGATCGATGTTAGCGGAGCCGTCGAATGTGACACCCCCGATAGTTCTAGCGGTCGTCAACGTAGCGGCAGATCCAGTGGTGTTTTGGGTGCCACCCAAATTTACACCTGGGAGATCGATGTCTTGGGAACCATCGAAGGCGACACCACCAACGTTTCTGGGGTTCGCCAAAGTAGCGGCAGAACCTGACCATGCACCACCAGAGAGGGTTCCCGTTCCATCAGTTATACTCGCACCTGACACTGCGCCGGTAAATGTCCCAGCGACACCGGATACATCACCACTAAAGGTTCCCACGACACCGGATACATCACCACTAAAGGTTCCTGTGACACCGGAGATAGCACCACTAGCTGTAACAGTTGCGGTGGATAAAGCACCAATAATTTGGGCATCATTTCGAACTTTCAAATCACCGAGAACGTCTAGGGTGATGTTATTAGAATCAGGTAATATGGATGTGTGTGTGTGGGTATTCTGTGTATACCCTATCGACAGGCGTTTTGGGTTTTCATCTCCGTGGTGAATGATACCCACATTTTGATTGGGGTAATTCATTATAATTCCTATGTCTAATCCAGTTTGAATATTATTATTACCAATACCGATGATACGATCCTCTACCACTAAATCTGTATTTTTGATTTCGGTGATGGTTCCATTTCTAAATTGAACATTTCCTTGAATTTCTAAATCCCCATTTATATGAACATTACCAGCTGCGGTGAATGCTGTGGTGGGATTATTAAATTCGATCGTGAATGGAGTCGTGTTACCAAATCCAGTCACAGCTGACAAGGGGGGTTCGACGGCAGCGGACGCCGAGGAACCAGACTCTGTTATTTCACCGGTTGTTTTGTTATACATCAGAAGCACAATTTGGGAATCAGAAAAATCTTCCCTGAATCGGATGGGTGAGAGATACACGGCTCCGGGTGTGGCAGCTTGCACTTCGATGTCGCTGGCATTGAAAACAATGGTATTTTCAGCCTGGTCCTCTAGTGCGTGTTTACCAAAACGGATTTTAGTGGATCTCTCCACCGTCGGCAAATTCTTAACCATTTAATATAATCTGTCATTTTAATTTGCGTAAAGAAGTCCGGCCATCCCATTCTCTATGCGTAAAATGTTGTAGTTGACTGCATAAATGGGGTGATTTATGGACATACTTTCACTGACAATTTTTACAGATTCTAAACGACTAAAGTTCAACGTCCCCGTTGGTTGTAGGGAACTAGTCGACAGACAAAAGCAGTACAAGAAAAAGTCTGGTGAAGTGACAAAATTGGTGTGATAGTACGCCATGATATCTATGAAATGTGGTTTACCCCATCGAGGTGTGCACAGATCCAGACCGTTAATTGTTATTTTTACCTTGTTGGTTGGAGAAGTCAGGGCGCCATCTGTTGTGGTGTCTGAGGAAGCTATATACTTAACAGGGTGATTGAAATACAATTCTTGGGTGGTGTGATTAGAAGCTATATTCTTTTGAACTTGTGTGATCAAGAGATCGTGTTTTCTGGAAGCAATATTTACTCGCTCTTCGTTGTCCAAATAATAATAGTTGGCATACATTTCAATATTGTAATTGGACGCCTGGCTACCCCAATGTATACGAACTTCGACGTTATGATAATTTAAAGCCACGAGGGGTAAAGCACATTGTGGACCTTCACAGAAGAAGAAACGTAAAGGATAAAAGTAGGAACGTGCGCTCACACCTGGATGTGTTCCGTTAGCACTTTTAGAAACGTTTTGAGCAAAAGTATCGATGGCGATCTTCTCGGTAAAGATGGAATCCTGCGTGTCTATCACAGATCCACCTATGAGAAGCTCGACCTTATCGATGATGTTATCCCACCGCTGACTATCCAGGGCCTGATTTGTATCATCTAGAGTGAAGTACACGTACCCCAAAAGGTCACCTGATCGTTCGAATTGAACGCTTGACATGGAATCATTTTTCACCGCTCCATAAATGGTTTGTTTTTCAATGGATTGTGAAAAATTAGAATGTCTTTTGAATGTGGAACTAAAGAACGAGATCTCCGGTTTACCCATGATATACTCATCCTGGGCACCGACAGCAATAAGTTGAGTTATACCGGCTGACATCGTTTGTTACAATTAAACAAGAAAAATTACATATTGGGTTTCATACAGACAAATTTTATGATGAGATAATTTGGTGTGCCCGTGGTGTTGGGTGTAATAAGTCCACCCGCTTGATTATAAATATTGACTGTGAAACGACCAACACGACGAATTGGGTTGATGTATTGTGTGCTCACATCATATTCATCCTTGAAATTATTAATATGGTTACTTGTTCCTACCGCTGTAACATCAGAAATGAGACTCGCAAAAGATCCTCTAACGTTACCGACTGTGCCTGCACCATTTAACGTCATGGTTGCCCTATCGTTGAAGTTACTGTCGAGTTCCTCGATGGATATGTAGATATGTTGATTCGACGTTTTTGTGTGGATGTGAGAGGCCACAAGTTTAGCCTGAACAACATTTTGCAGTGGGTTTTCCAAATAGCATGTAAAAGTATTGGCACTTTGTCCAGTAGAATCAAGAGTTATTGTGTGATACTCGTAATTGAGATCCGGGATGGGGTGCACCATTTATATACACTTAGATTAAAGATCCACCAATTCCGTCTGAGATGGAATAACCAGCGTGATCATTTACAAGATCTTGAACACCACAGAGTCCACCCGGGGTGAGAGACTTGGTGTAGGGGCTACCTTTGGGGGACCCGGGGACACATTCTTCCTTATGATCGAGATCAAAAATAGATTTTTCACTGATAGCGTTGACGGTGATTGGCCTGGGTTGATAATTGCTGGACCCACCCTGTACGATTGTTAGAATAGAGATGAGAGACATGAGGACCATGATGTACATTAATCCGTTACGACTGGTCTTGTTGAGGTTGAACATTTTACTATATAATTATATTTTTTTAAACTGCGTTAAAGATAATTTTTTTAGTTTCTACAGAGAGAGTAGATGGACGGAGATATCATTCTTGATAGAGGACACACAACTGTTATGAAATTAGATGCTGATGAACAGGCGCTTATGGACGAGATAGAGATTTCTGTTCCTCAGCAAAGATCAGTGCAGCGTCCTCAGAAAACCACGTATGGACCACGACCACCCGTACAACACCAGGAAGCGATGGATGCTTTTGTAAATCCCAACAAGCAGTCCATCCCCAACCACACGGCACAGAATGAGGAAATTGATTACGGGGAGGACAATATGGGCTACGATGAGGATGAGGGTGCCCCAGAAATGCAGGATGAGAAACCTTCCAAAGGGTATACCTCCATAGATGAAGAAAAGTCGGATCTTCTAAATAAACTTGCTCGTCTAGAGAAGAAGGGATTTACTGTGAACAAACGTCTCACAGCGTATTCGAATGTGGATGAACTCCGTGCCGAGGTTAAACGGATTACTTACAGCATAGATGTAGAACACTCTATTAGATTCTCGAGGCGTATGTTAGTGGCTTGTGTCACTGGTCTAGAGTTTCTCAACAAGAGATACAACCCCTTTGAGGTTCAATTGGAGGGTTGGTCTGAATCCATCATGGAAAATGTTGATGACTATGATACTGTATTTGAGGAATTGTATGTCAAGTATAGATCCAAGGTCAATGTCGCACCAGAGGTGAAGTTAATCATGATGCTCGGGGGTTCGGCGATGATGTTCCACTTGACTAACAGTATGTTTAAGACTGCGATACCAAACATGAATGACGTCCTCAAGCAAAACCCCGATTTGGTGAAGAACATGATGTCGGCGGTTCAAAACACTAATAGGAACCCTGGTGAAAATACAGGAGAACCACCAATCGGGGGGACCGGTAATTACGAAATGAGGGGGCCCGGTATGGATATTTCCAGTTTGATGGGTGGTGTTATGATGCCCCCTCCACCCCCGATGAACACTACCCTAACCACCTCCACCCCGACAATCGAGGATGAGGATGAATTCTCTGACATCGTCTCTGTTTCAGGCGAATCTACCGGGGGTGAGGTGAAGGAAGTGAATGTCGACGCGTCAAAACCCAAGAGGGTTCGACGTAAAAAGAAGACTGAAATAAATCTCTAAAGTATATTATAAATGATAGCGTATTGTCCGCTGGAGGAAATAGAACCACCTCCCCCACGACAACAGGTAGTTGTCAGTGAAAAGCCCGAGAAAGGGCCGTTGGGTGATGAAGATACTGAATTAAATTATGTCATCATAGCGTTCATCGTTGGCGTAATAATATTAGCCGTCTCTGATTCTATCAGGGCATAAATGGTAATCTACTTTGGGGTTTTCCCTCATTTTAAATTAACTAAACACTTCCCACTGGGGAAAGTATCTTTTTGTTCATCTACAAATTTTCCATGAATTTTGAATCCCCCGTTTCTATATATTTTCGATCGTTTGTAGAACATAGCGGTGAACACTGACCACGGGTCGTGAATATCGTAGATGTGGGGGTTGTTTTTCTTTCCTTTGGTTTCCCGCATGATACGACCAATACTTTGAGTGATATCAGATTTGGGGGAAGCTAGAATGACAGTATCGAGGGTTGGAATATCTAGACCCTCGTGGGCTTGACTGAATGTAGCGAAGATTATCTTCTTTTTTGAAGACTCCTGGAGGGCAGCTTCCTTCATACCCCCCATATACAGACCAGAAGTTGTTGGGAAACATTGATGAAGTAGTTCACAGTGCAATCTCCTATCACTGAGGACCAGTAACTGACGTGTCCCAGATGAAGCTTTTTTGACGAGTTCCACTAACATCTTGTTCCTCACTCTGTCTTCAACTAGATATGTAATCATGTTTGGCATAGATATTTTACCATTTCTCATACTCGGGGGTGGATTTTTATAACTAGGGGAATCGAATGTGATGGGAAAAACTTCAACTTGATCTTGGTTCTTTCTCTCCACCGCGAAAAAGGTTGGACCCATAAACCAATGAAGCACTTTGGTGAGACCATCCTTTCTCTCGGGTGTCGCAGAGAGGCCGAAGATATGTTTTGGACACATTTTGAATAAACTCTGACTGAAAACTTTTGCGCATATGTGGTGTGCTTCGTCAACGATAAGTGTTCCGATAGTATCGAAATCGTCATACGAATATTCCTTTAGGGAGAGGGATTGTAGCATCGCTATCACGAAATCACAGTTGACCTCCTTCTTGTCTTGTCTCACTATACCTATAGTGGCACCCGGGCAAAACTGTTGAATTCTTTCCCTCCATTGGTCAGCTAAAAATTGTTTGTGAACCACAATCATCGTGCGATACCCAAGTTTACAGGCTATGGCCAAGGATACCGTCGTCTTCCCATACCCACATGGTAAAGACAATACACCATGACCTGCTTGAATTGCGGCGTTAAACGCCTCATTTTGGTTTGTAGCGTCGCGGAGTTGTCCCGTGAATTTGGCTGTATTTTTTGTTGGTTCTGGTCGTCTATCTTGTTTTGGCTCTCCAACCCTATCAGTTCCGTAGAATCTTGGAACGCAGATTCCATTCTTAGTTGTTCTGAAAACTTTGAAAGGTGGTGGAGGAAACCCATAGTCTCCATTTACGATAGGTCTTACAGTAAGTTCTTTTTTAAAAATACCCACATCTGTGCTATTGGTGATGTAACCACTCCGTGTGAGGCTGCCCATAGTTACTTATTTAAAGACTTGAAACTTTAAATAAGTAAATGCCGGTTGTAAACATTGACGAAAATATTAAAAAGATTACCCAAACTATCGAGCAAATGACCCAAGAAGTCTTCAGGCTTCAGGGTATGCTCCAAACATTTGGGGATTTGAAGAGGGGTGGTTTGGAGACCCTCGATCTCCCACGTGATCCCTCTCAAGCAACTGACGAGCCCAAAAAGGTTGAAGAGGAGAGCACCCAAGAAAAGCCTGAATGATTTTCGATGTTCCACACCCCCTTGAAATCAACATGCACATCTATGACATCCCCCTTTATTAGAGACTGAATAGGACGTCCCTCGACGTTGCACATCACTCTCCTATAACGGAATGGAATTTTAATTTTTAATATTCGACCATCGAGGGGGTTCTCTACATTTCGATTTTGGATAAAACGACTAGAAGACATCTGTAACCTTGTGATAACGTCGGTCATCTTCTCCGGGACTATGACCCTCAAATATTTTTTGTCATTGTATTCATACATTACTTCATATACTTCAGCTATAAACCTCATCGATTCTTGTTACGATACATTAGAATTAAAACTATAAGTAAAACTAACAAAATTGTCAATACCTGTGAAAGAAGTATGGGTTTAAGCGGCTGCCGTGTCCTGAAACACTCGTGACTCAGGGTTCTGGAAACTTCTACAGCGGATTCTATACTCGAGAAGGGTGTATTCCTGTGTGACATCATACCACACAGAGCAACCTTTGGACATTTTCCGAAAAATGGAACCTGTCCATGTAAACCCAAGACCCCCGACGACTGTGAAAATTCCCACTTTTCACCGTTCCACTCACTCCCCCAACCTATCCTAATTTCTTTCGGTGGGGGTAATCCCAATTGGTGAAGGACTTCACGTTTGATGATATCAGGTTCACTGGAGAGGATTTCTTTATTTAAATCACATAGAACACACGATACAGTGTTAGTGCCTGGTAAATTTGAAACTAGAATATTCCATTTAGTATTGACGAGTGTTTCGAATTCATGTTCAGTTTCCAAATATTCGTCGTAGTCTAGTAAAACACATATGGAACCATACGTCGCGCTACGTATCTTCTTGTCTGCGTGTGGACCCCAATTGTCACCGATTAATTTTAAAGCGGGGCTGTTATCGATGCACAAGAATAACATTCCATCGTTTATGATTGTTCCATCACTGAAACTGGCTTCGTATCCGTCATCTTCGTATTCCACATCTGCGAGTTCTGAACCGAATACGAAGTTTACACCAGAATCCAAAAGTTTTTCTTCTATCGCGTCATTCATGACTTTACCCGAAACTTTTTGGGTATACATATTCGAAAAGAATATATGATCCATCGTCTTTACAAACTCGAATGTGGACATGTGATCCCACGTGACGCCGTCAATGTTTATGGGTAAATGTTCTATCACCTTTTTACCACCCTTTGACAATTTTGTCTCTGTCCACTCCCTCAAAGAAATTGTTTTGTATTTTTCTGGGTGTAAGGTGACATCGAAAAACATTTTCACGAGGGTTGTGTAGTCTTGAAATTTAAAATTTTTTAAAATGTAGTTGTAAATATCTGGTTGCACTTTTTCGAAGAGCTCATTCCATTCAAGATTCATCTCGCTTAGGAATGATTGAGTATTTATGAAACCCCTGTCAAACAATGCTCTATGAGCGTGAATGTCTCTAACGTCTGCATTTGGTTCCCACCAAGAACCACCACCTGATGTTTTTCGTTCATATACGGTGACATCATGGTCACCAGATCTCACAATCTCCCAAGCGAGTGATAGTCCAGTTGGACCGGCACCGACGATGTGAATCTTCATTCTACAAGTAACTCACAAATTAAATGAAACCGGTTCTCTTGCGCTCTTTTGGTGTCTTGAGAGCATACATGATAGTCAGGAATATGACAGTTGAAAAGAGTGCGTATTCTATATCCCCTGTAGCACTGAAGGCGATCGCCATCAGTGATCCAAGACGGAACGCTTTGTTACCGAAAAGAATCCTTAGTCTCTCTGGGATTTCAATCGCGTTAGAAGCAAATAGACCCTGATACAAGATGATGAGGGAGAGAGCAACAGGTTGCGTTTTGATAAAAATTTCAGCAGGTTTTGTTACTGCACCGAATAGATTAGATATCTTTCGTGTCATTTTATAGTATACTTGTAGAAAAAATATTCTAATCAAGTTCTTTAATCAATTCGTTGAGATTTGTAAAGTATCTTTTTAAATCTTTCATAAACCTTTTATTGTTTTCGAGAACTTCACATTCCACTTTGTTTAGATAAATCCAAGCAAGATTACACTTCGAATACTTCGTTCTCTTCTGGTTTTCATTCGGTTTACGAGCCACGAGTTTAGTCGTTTTCTTAATGGATTTTGGTAAAACCTCAACCCTGTTTACAAAACTCAGAGCCTGCATCACAGTGTCAGCGAGATCATCCTTTTTCTTGGATTTTAGAAACGTTTCCAACCAATCTTTATTATTTGTGCCCTCACGAATGAAGGCTTCACATCTCTCTATGGCAGCCTTCTTCCTTTTGTTGTATTGAGCTTTACCAGGACCAGCGACATCCGGAATCTTATGTCGGGCGTCGTAGAGGATTGTTTCCGCCTTCGGGCACTTGATGATGAAATACGCGTGAAGGAAGTGCATAACTGAAATCATCTTCTTGTTGCGATCAGGTTGTTTCTCTATGAGAATGGTATCAGCTGTTAGGATCCAAGGTCGAGCGTCTAGGTGGTCTCTCATTGAGACATATATACCGTTTTTATGTTCCGGGGGGATACCGTCAACGTCCCAATTCTCGACACGGTTATTGTTTTTATCGTCTAGGAGACACATCGCGAGATTCCTTATACCGACATCGATGCTTAGAATCATTAACATAAAGACTGAAAATCTCTTTAAGTTAGTGGTGATTGTAGTTTTCAAATTATTTACGGGCTAGCATGGCCATCATGGCTGGATCCATTCCACCACCTTTCTTTGACATCATCATCATCCCCGCCAACATCACCAGCGCACTAGACGCAGATGCAGCAATAAAGGGTAGCATCCCCGCTGTGAGAACTCCGGCTGCTGCGTCACCACCAGAGTCAATAACATTACTTGCCGCGTTACCACCAGAGTCAACGACACCGGCTACGGCATCACCAGCAGAGTCGATTACGTCCTCAATACCTGATGTCTTTGATTTTGTTTTAGCTTCAATTTCCTGAGCAATTTCCTGGAGGGCAGAATTAGTATTTACAACTTCTGTTATCTTCTCCGATATTTGCTCAGCTATAATTCTCATCGCCAAATTTTGATCAACGTTACAAGTAATTCCCTGTGACTCTGTCGTTAACTTCACAATAGTATCTGAAACGATTTGGGCGGGAAACCCTAATTTTTCAGCTATCCTACTGTAAACCCCAATACCCATCGGGTCAAGTGTCGTGTCTCTAATTACTATTGTTTGACCTACCTTCATTGAACCTCGGATCTTATTTACAGACACCGTCTTAAGTTCCGTAGTCATTTCATTCACTATCTTATTCTTACTTTCTTGGTAAGAATTTGACTCAGAACCTCCACCAAACATATCCATAAATCCTGATGAAGATTCATTTTCAGCTAACATCTGCTGTTCAAGATCAGCCAATATATCAGTTTTTAGATCAGCTTCCTGTTTCTCCGAAAGCTCCTGTATAAGCGTCATTTCACCATCATATGACTGACTGATATTAGCACTACACAGAAAATCTACGTTTTCTATAACTAAACTCTGACTTCCAATCATCTCTGCTGATACAGAATTCATAGTTTCATTCAGCACCGATGTAGTGCTTTTATTGACGGTTTCATTTTCAACAATCAGTGAGGAGTTGGTTTCGCTACCACCTCCTCCCATTTGATTTCTACTGAGAAAAAAAATGTTCATCTATTTTATAATGAAATTGAACAATATTGGATTGATCGTCGCGGTCATAGTGATCATGATATGGATGTTCCATTTATACAAGGACCAACGTAAAAACATTGAAAAGTACACCAGTATGGCGAACGGCGTGAAACAATATTTAGACAAGAATGACAAATTAAATGCAGGAATTGTAATGGCCCGTTTTTTTACCCTGACTGATGACAGAACGGTAGCTGACGAAGCATTCACACTGGCTAAGATGAATGATAAAGAAGCCCTGTATGCTTTACTTGAAGAGGTAAAGAAGGTCAACCCCAGGGTAGAGAGTGAATAAAATCTCTACGACTATTAAAGTATGAACAGGAAGGTCACACTTGTATGGGTTGTGGTTCTCCTAATTACATCATTGTTCTTCTACGTCAAGAGGGAGACATATTTAGACTTCAACACCACGAGGGAGGCTGCTATTGACATCGTAAATAAAGCGGGTGAAAACAAGGGGTTTACTGAGAGTCACATCAAGAAACTGAAAGATACCCTAGGTCCCGTGATGCATCACGAAGAAAAGATTTTTGCTGCTGTCATAAAGTATGCGAAACGTGATAGATTTCAGGAAGTGATTGATCTCATAGAGTTATATTTTGCAACTTTACGACCTAGCATAAAATAGTTGTGTACAGTAATGAATACAACTGAAGTGCTCTCACTCTCAATACTCATTCTCGTTTTAACTACGACTGTGCTAAAAATGAAAAAGAAGAGGGAAATTGAGGCGGTTATAAAGTTTATGTGATGAGGGTTGAAAAAAAACCTAATACATATCTTTCACCACTTGTTATTGGCAGCACTCCATGTATCAACTCACTACCCAAGTAGTATACCGCGTCACCCTGTTTCAAATTCAACATGGGCATTTTAGGACAATCTTTAATAAATTGTGCACGTTGATTGATATCTAAATCCCCATCGTGTTGGTTTAGTATCTTCGCTGTGTTATTTTTATTAAATATGTATAGTTCCCCACCCTCGAAATCATTTGTGTCTGAAAGTAACACGTTGATTGTGGTGGGTGCGTCAATCTCGTCATCAAGGTGCATGGTGAGATCATTTCGGTCACCTGTGTTGTATCGTCTCAGGAAAGCGTAATTGATTTTTAAATTATGTTTCGATGCTAATTGGAAATAATACTGCTTACAGAGATTCCATAATTCTATGTTCTCAGGTTTAGAATCCTTGTATAATGATATTTCCCCCATGGGTTTACCGTCCACTACTTCAGGTTTGACCACAAACTCATACTTTTTAGATGTTTCCACAATCTTTTCACAAATGCTTTTAGGTATCAAGTCTCTGTGAAAAGTTTTATCATTTTCCCTTTTCATGATTCTGTACAGGATTAATATCACTATAACAGCTGAGACGAGAAAATACATCATTATATTTACATCAGGAAAAAAATCCTCACTTTATTTATAGATGAGTGAAGAAACCATCGACCTGTATTCACAGGGTTATGTCAATCAGGGAATGGGTGCGCCTCATGGGGACTCTACGTGTAGAAATTTTGATGCAGGTAGTGATGTATCTGATCGGCTAAAATCAGGTGAAGAATACCTGATAATGAGACACCGAAAGGGTAGACCAGCCCAAAAAGGGCTTTTTGGGGAAACCTGGTCAAAGTCAGATTATAAATACTGGCACGTAGATACCAAAGTAAATACGGGTGGAGGATATGATTATGAAGGGGCCAACTGTATTCGTTACAACACAGGGGCTGAGGGAGACCACCCGTGTTTTGGTTTAGGTGAATCTACGTTAATTACTGATCAACCAGGGGATTTTGAGGGTGGTGCAGACCATGGTTATAGATGTAGGGTTCCAAAGGCTAAAATGGAGGAGCTCGTAGGTAAACTGGCTGATGGTACAATTACTGATGAGCAGTATTCACAGTTAATGGGTCCATCCCACGAGACAGCCACAGATGGCAAGGTGAATTTCTTGGAGCAGTATATATGGGGGGCAGTAACCGCCTCAAGTATAAGACGATCAGGTGGGGGGGAAGGTAATGGGGTTTGTACTGATATCGATAATATTGACAAGATCATTATGAAGAGAGAGGGACAGTCAGATAAAACATGTTTTCATTATGTTCAGGAAAAGCAGCATGCGTCGTACGCACAAAGATTTGGGTTGGAATACTGTGCGGCAAACCCCACAGATATACGTTGTTCGTGTGTCAACGCAACAAAACAGCTCTACAACCCTAAGGACCCGGGTGGTCCGCTTTTAGGTTTTTTGGAATCCTGTGAATTAGAGGGTAGACGAGATTTACCCGGGTGTGACAGAATCCTAGCGAAGAAAAAGGAAATGGAGAAAGCCCTATGTCCCAAAGACCCGTTAACTGGACAAGGTAAGTTGGATTATAATGGAGAACCTTTGGAATGTCCCGCATCCAAGTCCTACGGTGGTAATGCTGATTGCCTCGCCCCTGGTATCTGTGATGGAGCAATTATGGGGGAGGATGGTAATTATCAATTCTTTCCTGACGCGAGACCTCAACCCTGTAACACAACAATACAGGTATGTAACCAACTCCTGCTTGTGGACGATTTAAATACTATTGGGGATGCGAACATCAATATGTCATGTAATATAGATGTAAATAATGTAAAGAATAATCGGGCAGCGATCGGAGCGGCGGTCCAGGCTGCGGATGCTGCTGAGCAAAATTGGCTTGAGAATCAATACGCCCTCGAGGGGGTGCGTGCTCAGCAGATAGTGGATGACAAGGAAGACGCAGATGAATGGAGAGAAAACCTGATGGACGCTCAGACGGCTGATAGAAACGCTGATAGAGAGTTGGGTGCACAAATAACAGCGTCAGCGTTTGGGAACGTATTAAAACGACAACAAGAGAGAGCGGAGAGGGATGCCAAGTTTCGTTCAGAAGAGGCACAGAGAGAATTTGAAAAGGATCAATACGAGTCTACTAAAATTGGTGGTATGGATCCAAAAACCCTCACTTTCGTCGCGGTGGGTTTATTCTTTTTAATATTCCTGATAATTTTCGCAACTAAAATCTAAGTGTATAGAAATGAAGATAAACGAACGAACGACGAGTGTATTGTTTGCACTTGTCTTACTCATAACTGTCGGTGTTTTATACAGATCCAGTGAGAGATATGAGCCCAAAAAGAGTGGTAAGAGGGATGAGAAAATTACCAACCTCGTCAAAGAGAGGAACATCACACAGGAAGATCTAGACATAATGTTGGCAGTCACAAAGAGAAGAGGTTAAAGGAATAAAATAAATTTCAACCATGTGGTGTTGGTGGTGTTGTCACTCATTTGGTGGAGCACCTTTACAATTACCCTACAAATACGATGATAAGCGAAAGATATTCACGACGACTGGTAATTTTTGTTCCTGGAGTTGTATGAAATCGTGGGCATTAGATAAATACGGTTTAACTAGGGGTGGTATTATTTGTGGAAACATCATAATGATGAGACGAAGAATGTATAGTCAATCTGGTCATGTAAAACCCGCACCCAGTCGGTACACTCTACAAGTATTCGGTGGTGACATGACTATAGAAGAGTTTAGAGAAAATCAGACTGTAGACAAACATGAAAAGGTTGATGTCGTCACAAAACCCTACAAGGACAATGTGATACCCTTTGTTTCAAACACGAAAAAGATGGATGAAATAAAGAATGCTAATTCTAATAACAACGCGCTAAAACTAAAAAGAAATAAACCACTGAAACGTAATCACAACAATCTTGAATCAGCGCTAGGTCTTATCATCACTTCCAAAACCAAGTAATCGTTTTTGTTTAGCTGTTGGAACTGATCGTGGTAAATTTTCGGTTTTTCTACTATGAATCCACTGTTCCCCATCATGTGCGACCCAACATATATCAAACCTCTCCATCGTCTTTCTACACAAGACACACGGTAATGATATACCGTCACCGTACACAGTTTTCCGACCTACTATCAAATACCCGTACTTTCTATGCACCCAATCGGAGAAATGATGTGGTTTGTGACCTTTCGTCAGACATTCCCTATACAGTTGTTTGATGAGCTGTCTTTCGGCACACATGTGATTAGTACTCTCTATTGAGGGGCCCTTGGACATGGAACCCACGACTGTACAGTATTTCATATTGTACAGTTTAGACAGGATGTTCCACTGTACACAAAATCACACTTCGCACACTCACTTAGGACTTGAATCTTCTTTTTTGAAACTAAACCTTTAGAAAAACGTGTGAGCTCCTTTACTGTGTATATTCCGTATTGGATCATAACTTCTAGAGAAGGAAATCTCATGTAGTAAAGGTACTAGGCTTGGCCTTAATTAGTTTTAGGGAATAGGCACTGAAGCCAATTGTTTCTCAATTTTAGCATGGGGGCGAAACCATCTATGATGGGTGGAACCATTGTTTTGAGCGTAACTTCAAACTCGGTATCCTTTTCACCACCATCGAATTGTTCAATAAAGTGGTTGAGAATACCGACCACTAATTTCTTTTTCTGAACACCTGCGAGTTTGTTGAATTTCATGGTTTCCATCATGAGACGACTGATTATCAGAGGAAAATCTTCCTTGGTGATACCATCGTCGAGATACTCAGTTTTGAGTTCTTCTATAGTTTTTAAAATACTTTTCTTGTTAATCTTTCCCGCGAACCTTTCTAAAAATATATCCATTATATAATATAGGTATATATAAAATATAATGGATCTTAACGAAATAATATCCAGTGTAGCATTCGGTCTAGGTTTCATACAAATGTATAACCGGGTCAACAAACAAGGGGAACAGGAACAGGTGGATGAGAAGATGTTGTATATGGCCTTGGTGGCAAGTTTCCTCTGGGTAATATACACATATAGAAAGTTTGGTATGAACATATCCACCGTGTATACATCCGTTGGATTTATCGTGCAACTATACGCCTTGAAGACCCTCACTCACACCCGAGGCTGAGCTCACGAATGGTAGACTGGCTATGTTTGGGTTGAGTGCCATGTGACTCAAAAATTCAATCATTTCAACTTTTTCTTCCATTGAAAATGTCCCTGCCCTACGCATCACGTAGGCCAAGAACGTTAGGAGTATATAAACATTTACAACAATGGGCTTCATCCATACAATATTTTAGATTAGTTTTGGTTTAGATGTTCGCAGTAACACGAAAGAAGCTAAAAGCATGACGATGAACACAGCCATGTTGATACCACCGTAGATCTTTTCAGATTCCTCAACAGCGGCGCATTTTGAGTTCCAGTTGAGAACACCAGCACTGGCTACGATACCAAAGATGGCGAAGAGAAGCATCATTAAACCTGAAAGCTTACTTCCAGCCATGCGAACAGTGAAGAGTGTGCATGGAATAGCTATAGCAATTGCGAGAGTTGCAATTATCCACTTGTTCAAGTTTTCTTGAAGCTTCACCCCCTTGAGTTCAGTACAACGACTGAACATATCGATACCGAGAGACGCCACAACGAGGTAAGACGCGGCGAGCATCGTGATGAGAATAATTGACCCATACGTAAGTTCAACCGTCAGTTTTTTACCGAAGTTTTGGGCAATACCCTTATACCCAGTAGTGCCCTGCACTGCAGTCATTGCTTGTGTACCCTGGGCTCCAACACGTTGCATACCAGCTTTCATGAACCTAGACATTTATTATAAGATGAGAATTTTTTTCATAACGAAATAAATGAGTTTAAAGTTGAATCCACATCTAAGTATAAGAATGGATCATCACCAAAAAATTGAAGAAATTTATCTCCAGTGCCAACAACTTGAACATGATATGAAAAATCTACCGACGAATCTTAGACTTGCTGATCAATACACGGCTATCGAACAGGAACTAGAATATATTCAAGAACGGAATAAAGAGTTACTACAGTATGAACGCGAAAAGGTAGCCCTCGATAAGCGAATCATGCGAACACAATTGAATGTTTCTATTCTAGTGAAACGGGTGGAAAAATTCAAACTAGAGGAGTTTTAATTTTGTAATATTTTGAGGACCTCCTTCACTGCTGGGTGTCTAACAATATCACTTTCATCCATCTTTACATATTCGATATACTCCGTGTCATATATACTCATGTGGTATATGAGATTATTCAACCCATTATCATTTCCAAGATCAGATTGTTGTGGGTCCCCCATGATAACCAGTTTTGTTCCCTCACCAACACGTGTGAGGAGCATTTTCATTTGGTTCTGTGTAGAATTTTGCATCTCGTCAGCGATAATTAATGTATTCTCGAACGTGCGCCCCCTCATATACCCCAATGGTTCGATGTGAATGAGTTTATCCATCTGGTTGTGTGAAAGCCACTTTTCGAAAACGTCATACATTGGTTTGGTCCACGGTTCCATCTTTTGTTCCATATCCCCTGGTAAATATCCCATGTCTTCGTCCACGGATACTATTGGGCGTGTAAGAATTACCTTCCCCCTCGCCAGGCCGTGAATACGTTCTACCGCTAATTGACAGGCCATCATGGTTTTACCTGACCCTGCTGGTCCAGTTCCAACTACTATAGGTTTATTTGAACTGAGAGCTAGTGCATATTTACATTGACCTGGTGTTTTAGGGAAGTTCATATATCTTATTTAAAGTTATTTCCTTAATATAATTAAATGGAGTTCCACTTTGTAAAATTGATTCACAATGGGACGTTTTTTAGTCTAGTGGATCCCAGTTTGAAACCTCGTTTCATTTGTTTTGCAGATAGAGATGTCACTAATAAATGCATCGATTATATGGCAGATTTTAGAAATAGAAATAGAATATGGCCATCGTTTGACATGTCTGGGGATCAAAGGAAATTGAAAATGGGGGAACGTGTAGAATTCCCATACGGAACACCTATGATTATAAAACGTTCGTTGGATATCGAGTCATATGATTTAAATACAATTGATATATTGGCGAGGAAAACGAACATATCATTTTACTGTATTTTGAAGTTTGATGTACACTTTGGGGATGACACAGAAACAATATCATTATCTGGACAGGAAATGGACGGTATGGCGAATTCTGAAGACTTTGGTGACTGGATGGATTTTAGCTTAAAAACTAAATGACTTACTTGTATAATGTGTGGCATTCTGGCCCTTTTCGGTGAAGACACTGAAACACCTTCATATCTACTTACTCACAGGGGACCCGATGACTACGGAAGCAAAAAGATTGGTAAGTGTAGAATGGATTTCTATCGCTTAGCCATAAATGATCTCACACCTATGGGTATGCAACCATTCATCGATAATAAACAAATGTTGGTATGTAATGGTGAAATATACAATCACAAACAACATAGGACTGGTGAGGAAAAGGGGTATAGTGACTGTGAAGTACTCATACCCCTCATCAAATCGTTTGGGATTGTCGGTGCGTTAAAACAGATCAACGGTGATTATGCATTCGTATATACAGATGGGAATCGTGTATTAGCGGCGAGAGATCATGTGGGTGTTAGACCACTGTTTTATACTAGATACGACGAGGGTTCGATAGCTTTTGCCAGTGAAGTGAAAGCTCTATTGTTTTTAAACTCTGAAATTTCTGTTTTCCCACCGGGTCATATTTATGACTCCCATGTGGATGATTTCATATGTTATTATAATAACTACTGGCCTATCAATAAGTATGTGACCAGTAACTATCTCCGTGATATCCACGAAGCTCTAACGCACGCCGTGCATGATAGAATCGAGAACACTGAACGTGATATCGGATTTTTACTTTCGGGTGGACTCGATAGTAGTTTGATAGCATCCATCGCTTCAAGAAAATTGGGTAAAATCAAAACGTTTTCCATAGGTCTCCCTGGAAGCCCTGATCTAGAGGCAGCTCGTAAAGTCTCAAAGTATTTACAAACTGATCACACTGAGGTGACATTCACCACTGATGAAGGTATAAGTCACATCAATGATGTCATATACTCGCTAGAGTCATATGATACGACCACCGTGAGAGCTAGCACACCCATGTGGCTTTTATGTAAATACATCAAACAGAATACGACGTGTCGGTACATATTTTCAGGTGAGGGGAGTGACGAAGTGTTGGGTGGATACTTATATTTCCACAACGCACCCAGTGTCGAGGAGTTTGCGTGTGAAAACATGCGTCGGTTACGATTGATCCACCAGTTTGATGGATTACGCGCGGATCGGTGTGCGGGTGCTCACGGTCTAGACCTCATTGTTCCATTTTTGGATAAAACATTTATAGACGTTTGCATGACCATGAACCAGAACCTAAAGATGGATGTTATCGAAAAGAAAGTTTTACGTGAAGCTTTCATCGGATACCTACCAGATGAAGTTTTATGGCGTCAAAAAGACGGCATGAGCGACGCGGTGGGAACAAACTGGGTTGAACAAGTAAAGAGGTACGCTGAAAGGGATGTTGATGACATGCTTTTCAAGGAAATCAAGACTAAGTGTAGACATTTCAACGTTCCTCTCACTAAAGAGGAGGCGATGTATAGAAATATGTTTTGGAAGATGTATGGGAAGGACAACGATCACCTCATTTCAGAAATTTGGCGTCCCCGATGGACCACCGTAAAAGACCCGAGCGCGCGGTTACTTGACACGCATCGCAGAGAGTAGGGAAAAGGTGCTAGGGTGGTATGAATGGCTTTTTGGATCCAAATAATGATGGTTAGGGACGATTAGGTGCCAATTATTGGACGCCCCTACCCCCCTATCCACCCCAGACCCAAACGTATATCTGCGATCCCGCATCGCTGAAAACTTTTTTTAAAAATATATGTATATAGTATGACTACAGATTTACCAAATAAGATCACTTCGAAGATGAATATAACTACAAATTTACCAAAGAAGATCACTTCGAAGATGAACCCAAGTGAGAAAACCAAACACATCAAGCTTCGAAAAGAGTTTAAGAAGTTAGGTGACACCATGGACAAGATACAAGCCAAATCTACAGATTCCACCCAAACCCAAGTCAAAAAACTACAGCGGCGCACTAAGGTGTATATGATGGGTGCCGTGTTGCACGCGTTTAGACAGAAACTCAGAAAGAAATACAAGTAGGTATGGACTTATAGAAAAGAATCTCTAATTTTATAAACATGTTGGCTATAAGTCCAACCGTTTACAACGTTGGGCGACGAGTACGAACGTATCGACAACGGAAAAAAACGAATGAGAAACCATGCATGACGAAGATTGAAAGACTTGAGTGTGCTATACGACACAAGAGGTGTCAAGGTTGTCCCTATAATGACTTTTTCAAGTCTGGTAGTCTGTTAAAGAAATAAATCTTAAATAATATAAATGGCTCACTTTGTAAGAAGCTTTGATTGTAAAAATGAAGAACACGTCATGTGGTTGAAAGAGGTTGGGGATTATACAGTGAAGAGTATCAGTGGTGAGAAATTGGATATTTCGAAATATGTAAATAAAAATCCGTTACCAGGAAAGCCCACGATGGAGAACCCCATCGATTGGGCGTATGTTCATTTCCAGTTGTGTATGAAATACGCAACAGCAG
>Ga0307488_10001065_pt1 | contig 22962 bp, 23 predicted proteins | sample SB02metaG_FD_202248 | JGI IMG/M metagenome (GOLD analysis project Ga0307488, IMG submission 202248) | Sea-ice brine microbial communities from Beaufort Sea near Barrow, Alaska, United States - SB 0.2 | ecosystem: Environmental > Aquatic > Marine > Coastal | place: USA: Alaska | collected... | reverse complement strand
TTGGACTAAAGGTGGTATACTCTACGTTGCACCAGCTAGATAGTTATTAATATTAATTAAAAATTAGAAAGGGCTAGATTTATCTAGCCCTTTTTTTTATGATCACTCTAAATGAATAAAATTAAAATCAAATTAATTATTGTTAAAAAAAATAGTGATTTTTAAAACCTTTTCAATAGATCTAAAAAATAAGAAGAGATTAATACCTCAGGTTTTAACCCTTATGTTTATTGTATTAGTAATAAGTTATTTTGCTTTTAATGCGCAGGTCAACATGGACAATAGAGGTATTGCTTTTGGATTTGGGTTCCTTACGCAAGAAGCCTCTTTTGACATAGGCTTTTCATTAATTGATTACGATGGCTCACATTCATACGCCAGAGCTTTTTTAGTTGGTTTACTAAATACTCTTTTAGTTTCAGTTATAGGTATTATAATTGCAACTTTAATTGGTGTAACTGTTGGAATCGGAAGACTTTCTTCCAATTATTTAGTAGCGAAATTTGCAGAAGTTTATGTCGAAATTTTTAGAAACATACCCCTGTTACTACAATTATTTTTTTGGTATTTTGCCGCTTTGAGAGCGCTACCGCTTCCTGAACAAGCTATGAATTTTAACGATATTTCGTACTTAACAGTTAAAGGTTGGTATGTGCCTAAATTCATATGGACCAATTTTTCCATATTTATTTATTCAGTCGTAGCTGCGATTATTGCTATTGTTTTTGTTTCTAAACACGCAAAAAAACAAAGAGAAGAATATGGTAAACATATACCGTCATTTTATATTGGCATAGCATTATTATTTGCACTTCCTTTTTTAAGTTTTTTAATTGGAGGTGTAGCACTTGAATTTGAAATTCCAGTTTTAAAACAAATGTCAGCTACAATTTTTAATTTTCGAGGAGGAGTTAGTATAATTCCAGAATTGATGGCACTAGCTATGGCACTGTCTATGTATACCGCAACATTTATAGCAGAAAATGTTCGAGCTGGTATTTTAGGAGTAGGGAAAGGCCAAAAAGAAGCTGCATCTTCTATTGGCTTAACTAAAGCTCAAATTTTAAAACTAGTTGTTTTACCCCAAGCTTTGAGAATAATTATTCCACCTACAACTAATCAATATTTAAACTTAACAAAAAATTCTTCTTTAGCCGCTGCTATTGCATATCCAGATATTGTTCTTGTATTTGCTGGAACTGCATTAATGCAGACGGGTAGGGCTATTGAGATTGTAAGTATTACAATGGGCACTTATTTGCTGTTAAGTTTATCGATCTCTTCGTTCATGAATTGGTACAATCAAAGCGTAGCTATTAAAGAAAAATAAAAATGAACTTAATTATATTAAAACCAAATAAAGAAAATCTTCAGACTTATTTAGTTTTAGGCGTCATACTCCTAGGCATTGGTTTTTTGGATATTATTAGTAATACTTTTTTTAATTTTAATATGACTGGATTTTTACCCAATATAATTAATTATCTTAGCCCCTTGTTATTAGGTGCTCTCGGTCTTCACTTTATAAGAATTGAATATAGCGGCAACAAAATATTGGATCAAATTAACAAAAATCTAAACTCAAGTAATATCAATGCAATCTTATCTCTAATTGTAATTTTTATTTTAATAAAATATGTTCCATCGTTATTAAATTGGGCTTTCTTTGATGCCAATTTTTTAGGTAGTACAAAAGAAGATTGTACTGGTGATGGAGCTTGCTGGGTATTTGTTAAGGTTTGGTTTAATAGATTTATGTATGGAATGTATCCAGATGCTGAACAATGGCGAATTAATACTTCTTTTTTAGTTTTATTTGGATCGATTGTTTCTATTTTTATTCTTCCTAACACAATTAAGAAATATATAATTTTATTTTTACTTTTTATTTTTCCAATAATAGCTCTAAACCTTATCTCAGGCGGAATATTTGGTTTAAAATGGATTGAAACTGGTGCGTGGGGAGGTCTATCACTAACTTTTATAGTTTCTGCCTTTGCTCTTATTTTTTGCTTTCCTATTGGTGTTTTCTTAGCGCTAGGCAGAAGGTCTGATTTACCCGCAATAAAATATTCTTCTATCGGGTTTATAGAGCTATGGAGAGGCGTACCTTTAATAACGGTTTTATTTATGTCTGCAGTTATGTTCCCAATGTTTTTACCAGATGGAACTTATATGGACAAATTAGTGAGAGTTATTATTGCTATAACATTATTTGAAGCAGCTTATATGGCCGAAGTAGTAAGAGGTGGCTTACAGGCTCTGCCAAGAGGTCAGTATGATGCGGCAAAATCTCTTGGTATGGGTTATTGGAGAATGCATTTTTTAATTATTATGCCTCAAGCATTAAAATTAGTGATACCAGGTATTGCAAATACCTTTTTAGCATTGGTAAAAGACACCCCATTAATTTTTGTAGTAGGGTTGCTTGAATTGGCTGGTATGATAGGTTTGGCAAAAACTAATCCTGAATGGTTAGGCATGGCAACAGAAGGGTATGTTTTTGCAGCGTTTGTTTTTTGGATTATTTGTTTTTCAATGAGCAGGTATAGTCAAAATTTAGAAAAAAAATTAAGTACAGAAAGATAAAATGTCAAATATAATCGAGTTAAAGAATGTAAATAAGTGGTTTGATAAATTTCAAGTTTTAAAAGAAATTAATCTAGAGGTTAAACCTAAAGAAAAAATAGTTGTTTGTGGACCCTCTGGTTCAGGTAAATCCACTTTAATTCGATGTATTAATAGACTTGAAGAACATCAAGAAGGATCAATTGTAGTTGATGGCAAAGAGATTTCAGAAAATACTAAAAATATTGAGAATATTAGAGCTGAAGTTGGAATGGTTTTTCAACAATTTAATCTCTTCCCACATTTATCGATTCTAGATAACTGTTCACTAGCTCCAATCTGGGTAAAAAAATTACCAAAAAAACAAGCTGAAGAATTAGCTATGGATAATTTAAAAAGAGTACAAATTGAAGATCAGGCAGCAAAATTTCCTGGTCAGTTATCTGGTGGACAGCAACAAAGAGCTGCGATTGCAAGAGCTTTATGCATGGAACCTAAAATAATGTTATTTGATGAACCTACATCCGCACTAGATCCAGAAATGATTAAAGAAGTTTTAGATGTTATGGTTGATCTAGCTAAAGGTGGCATGACTATGATTGTTGTGACGCACGAGATGGGTTTTGCTAAAGAGGTAGCTGATAACATGATATTTATGGACGAGGGACGTATTGTAGAAAGAGCTAAAACTAACGATTTTTTTGAAAACCCTAAATCAGATAGAACAAAACTTTTTTTAAGTCAGATATTATAACCAGCTCGGTATTGGTAAATTTTTACTTTCTAAAAAATCTTTATTATAAATTTTACTTGCGTATCGTTTTCCTGGGTCACAAAGAATAGTTACAATATTATGTCCTGGACCCATTTTTTTTGCAAGTTTTATAGCACCTGAAATATTAATTCCAGAGGATCCCCCTAAAGCAATATTCTGATCTTCTTTTAGTTTAAATATTATATTTAATGCTTCCTCATCTGTAACTTGGAAAGCGTCATCAGCTATAGCTTTTTCAAAATTTTTTGTAATTCTAGCTGTCCCTATTCCTTCTGTAATTGAATTTCCAGAGTTTTCTAATTTATTAAATTTAATATGAGAGTATAAAGATGAACCCATCGGATCTGCTAAAGCAATTTTAATATTTTTATTTCTTTCCTTTAACCCAATTGATACACCAGCCAATGTCCCGCCAGTACCAACCGCACAAACAAATCCGTGAATTTGACCAGCAGTTTGTGTCCATATCTCTTTTGCGGTTGTTTTAATATGAGCCTCTGTATTCATAGTATTGTCAAATTGATTAGCCCACAAAACTCCATTATTATTTGAACTTATAAGTTCTTCTGCAATTTTTTTTGATTGTTTAATATAATTATTTGGATTTGCATAAGGTACAGCATCAACTTCAATAAGTTCAGCACCTAGATCTTTAAGTGTTTGTTTTTTTTCAATAGACTGGGTTTTTGGAATAACAACCTTTAAATTTAGTCCATAGGCTTTTGCAACTACAGCTAATCCTATGCCGGTATTTCCAGCTGTGCCTTCTACGACGATTCCACCTTTTTGAATTTTTTTATTTTTAATAGCATCTTCAATAATAAATAATGCCGCTCGATCTTTAACTGATTCACCAGGGTTAAAATATTCTGCCTTACCGTAAATATTGCAATTAGTTAATTCCGATGCTTGTTTTAGTTTGATTAATGGTGTATTTCCAATTTGTTTTAAAATATTACCGTTATCCATGTTTTTAAATATATGAAAAAAAAATTTCTTTCAATTATATTGTTTTTAATATTATCCACTAAAGCAATAGCACATCCAGAACACTACAAAAATATTAACGTTCTAGAATATGAATTATTTAGAAATAACCAATCTATTGGACACCACAACTATAAGTTTAAAAAAAGTAAAAACTTTTTAAATGTAAAAAGTCTTATGGATTTTAAAATCAAAAAACTAGGCATAGATCTTTATAATTATTATGGGACGACAGAAGAGGAATATGAACAAAATCAATTGATAAAGTTTTCATCAAGCACCAATCAAAATAAAAAGATTAAAAATACTGAAATAAAATTTGATAAAAAAAAAAATAAACTAATTATCTCTGGATCAGAAAATCAATTAATATCACCAAAAGAATATCATGTAGGCACATGGTGGAATCACGAAATTGTTCAAGCAAAAGCCCAAATTAGCGCAATCTCAGGAAGAATTATTGAACAAAAAGTTATTTTTTTAGGAAAAGAAAAACTAAATTTATATGGAAAAGATTACAATTCATTACGATTTAATATTTTATCTACGGATGAGAGTTTACCTAAAAAAAAAAAACTTAATATAGATGTTTGGTACGAAGAAGAAACTAATATTTGGCTAAAAGCTGCTTTTGATAAAACTGGATACTGGGAATATAGACTAAAAAACATTAATTAAATTTTTTTAGATCCTAAGTTAATCTTTATGTCAATAGTTTTTTCTTAAATTATAAGGGTTTTTTGATCTCATATTATTTTTTTTAATTGATTTTAATTCTTGCAATGAATTAAATTTTACTATTGTATTAAAAAAATAGGGAGATCAAATGGAAGAAAATTTTAATAATCATTTAGGAAAAAAACTTCGAATGAGAAGGCTGTCTTTAGGTTTAACTCAGACAAAAGTTGCAGAAGCAATCAACGTAACGTTTCAACAAATTCAAAAATACGAGAAAGGCACTAACGGTGTTAGCTCCGCCCGTTTAATGCAAATTTCACAATTTTTAAAAGTTCCAATTACTTATTTCTTTGAAGAATACAAAGATTATAAAGCTTTCAATGTTGATTCAGATAATCTTACATCTGATGACTTAAATTATTCATATTTAACAAAAATTTTTGCCTCTTTATCTAAATTAGAAAAAGAAAAAATTTTACAAGTTTTAAGAAATACAGAAAGCCTAGATAAGACTGCTTAGTTGGCTCCTCGGGCAGGACTCGAACCTGCGACCAATTGATTAACAGTCAACTGCTCTACCAACTGAGCTACCGAGGAATAAGTGGCAACATACTTTTTTTAAAAAAATAAAACAACTAAATTTTGGAGGCCACGCCCAGAATCGAACTGGGATACAAGGATTTGCAATCCTCTGCGTAACCATTCCGCCACGTGGCCAATTTGTTTGCGATGTTCAAGAAGCACATACTCACTGGACTTTATACCATCAGAGATTATTTTATCAATGATGAGTATATTGCTCTTGACGATAAATCTTAGGTTTATTTTTCTTCAGTATTAGATAAATCAACACCAGTCTCAGGATCAAGTTCAATACCCAAAGGTGTAATAGTTGTAGGCAGTGGTGTAAAAGTAGACTCAGGATTATTTTCAATTTCTCTTTGGCTCAGTCTATAAAAACCAAATAGAATTATTACAAATAGAAAAATTAGAAGGTGTACAAAAAGACCATTAGGACCTAAAAAATGCATTAATATAGAGCACATTATGGGACCAGCCATTGCCCCAAGCCCAAATATAATATTTAACCCGCTACCTGCTGCAACAAATTTTTCTTTTGGAATATAATCGTTAACAAGTGCAAGATTAAGTGAAAACAAAGGAAGAGTTACACCTGCAAGTAAAATTACAAATATAAAAAGTTTTGTTTTATCCATAGCGGTTGAAAAATAATTAAAACTTACCGCAGACTCTATAAATAAATTTGATAAAGAATTCCCCACACCTGAGGCTAAAATTGCTAAAAGAGAAAAAACAATCGCTGCCATTGAACATCCTATTATAATTTTTCTTCTGTCATATTTGTCTGAAAGAGATCCAATAGGCCATTGAAATAAAGCGCCAGCAAGCATTACGCTAAGCAACAATAAAGAAGTTTCAAAAATACCTAATTTCATTGTGACCGAGTAAACAGATAAAAGGCTAAATATAGGGGCAAAAATAAAACCAGTGCAAACCATAGAAACAGTTCCAAATGGTGAAATTTTATAAAGTTCTTTAATTTTAATAGAACTATTTTTTTTAAACTTAGGAGGCTTACGTTTAGTAAGGAGTATAGGTATTAATGCTATTGAAAATAATAAAGATATCAAAATAAAAGGTTCGTAATACTTAGGATCACTTACGTTCAATAGCAGATTCCCTAAAGCCATTCCCACATAAGTGACTAACATGTATAGAGACAAAACCTTTCCACGAGTTTTATTATTAGCTCTATCATTCAACCAACTTTCAACAATTATAAATATACCAATCATGCTAAAGCCTGTTAAGAATCTTGCTAAAATCCAAACATAAGGATCCACAAAAACAACATGAATCAAAGAACTGAGTGATGCCATCGAAGCAAAAGCTGCGAAAACTCTTATATGACCAACTTTAGTTACAAGTTTTGGAACTGCTGTCGCTCCAATAAAAAATCCAACAAAATATGCAGACATCATTATCCCTGTTACAACAAAATTAAAATTTTCTATTACAGATCTAATTCCTAATAGATTGCCTTGAAATCCATGTGATATAACAATAATTCCAAATCCTGTAAAAAGTGCCAATGAATTTTTTATAATTTTAATCATTACTTAGGCATTATGCTTTCTGCATATAAATGCAACTTTTTTAATCTCGGCTACCTAGGAGTAACCTACAGACAGCAATTAAATGATTTAATCGTTCGATAAAAGGGAAATCTATGATTTTAAGAAGGGTATTCGTTTGATATAAAATCTTATACAAAATTTGCTAAATATTTATATGGAAATTACAAAATATAATCACTTAATCCAGGAAAAAAAAATATACGATTTTTGGGTAAAAAATAATTTATTTAAACCAAGTTCAAAAAAATTAAAAAAAACTTTTTCAATTGTTATCCCACCACCTAATATCACTGGCAAACTTCACATGGGGCACGCTCTTAATAACAGCCTACAAGATGTTTTGATAAGATATTATCGTATGAATGGATACGAGACTTTGTGGCAGCCAGGAACTGATCACGCTGGAATAGCAACCCAAGCAATTGTTGAAAAAAATCTAGCAAAAGAAAATATAAGCAAAAATGATATTGGTAGAGAAAAGTTTATCGAAAAAGTATGGGATTGGAAAGCCGTGTCAGGAGGACTAATTCTTGAACAACTAAAAAAACTTGGCTGTTCATGTGACTGGTCCCGGTCTAGATTTACAATGGATGAAGAAATGTCTAAAGTTGTAACAAAAGTTTTTGTAGCACTTTATAATAAAAAATTAATATACAAAGATAAGAAATTAGTTAATTGGGACACTAAGTTACAAACCGCTATTTCTGATTTGGAAGTTGTACAAAATGAATTACAATCTCAGCTTTATTATATTAACTATCCTATAGCAGACTCGAAAGAGTTGATTACTATCGCTACAACAAGACCAGAAACTATGATGGGCGACACAGCTATTGCTGTAAACCCTAAAGATGATAGGTATAAAAATTTTGTTGGAAAATTTGTAATAATTCCAGTTGTAAATAGAAAAATTAAAATTATCACAGATTATTACGCAGACCCTGAGCAAGGCACAGGTGCTGTTAAAATTACTCCTGCTCATGATTTTAATGATTATGATGTTGGAAAAAGAAATAAATTAGAAATTATTAATATATTAGAGAAAGATGGAAAAATTAATAGCAATGGTATTAAATCATATATAGGTCTTGATAGATTTGAAGCTAGGAAAAAAATTATTAGTGAACTTAAAGATTTAAATTTATTAGAAAAAATAGAGAGCATTAGGAACAAAGTGCCTTATGGAGATAGATCTAGCACAATAATAGAACCTTTTTTAACTGAACAATGGTTTGTAGACGCAAAATCACTTTCCAAAAAACCGATCCAAACAGTAGAAACAAAAAAAACAATTTTCTTTCCAGAGAACTGGACTAAAACATTTCATCAATGGATGAGTAATATTGAACCATGGTGCATCTCAAGACAGATTTGGTGGGGTCATAGAATTCCAGTTTGGTATGGTCTTGATGGAAAAATATTTGCAGCTGAAAATAAAAAAAAGGCAGAAGCTTTAGCTAAAAAACACTATAAAAATAAAACTTTTAAATTAACACAAGAGACAGATGTCCTAGATACTTGGTTTTCTTCCGCACTATGGCCTTTTGCTACTCTTGGTTGGCCCCAAAAAACAAATATATTAAAAAAATTTTATCCTACTTCGGTTTTAGTCACTGGTTTTGACATAATATTTTTTTGGGTTGCTAGAATGTTAATGATGGGAGACCATTTTTTAAAAAAAACTCCATTTAAAAAAGTTTATGTACATGCACTTGTTAGAGATGAAAAGGGACAGAAAATGTCAAAATCAAAAGGCAATGTTATAGATCCCCTGAAATTAATCAATGAATATGGAGCCGACCCTCTTAGGTTTACTTTAATCTCCATGGCCTCGCCTGGTCGCGATGTAAAATTATCTAAAGATCGAGTTATAGGTTATAGAAATTTTATTACAAAAATATGGAGTGCAAATAATTTTTTAAAATTAAATAATTGTAAATACAGTCAAAAAACAAATATAAAAAAAATAAAACTAAAAATTAATCAGTGGATTTATTTTGAGTTTTGCAAAAATAATCAATTAATTAAGAAACACATTCAAGAGTTTAGATTTGATGAAGCAAGCAGGGTTCTTTACAATTTTGTTTGGCATTCATATTGCGATTGGTACTTAGAATTTCTAAAACCTATATTTAATTCAAAAAATAAAAATTCAATTCTTGAAGCGAAAGAATTTTCTTCCTACATGCTCTCAAATATACTTAAACTTTTACATCCATTTATTCCTTTTTTTACAGAATATGTTTGGCGTGAAAATAAGTTTTATAAAGAAGAAAAATCCGACCTTATTAATTCAAATTGGCCAGTTTCTAATAAAATACAATCTTATAAAAAAAACTCGGAAGAAATCGATTGTATTATTGATATTATCACTTCAATAAGATCCACAAAAGTTCAACTTAATATCCCACCTAAAGAATATTGTGATATTGTTTATTTTCAAGAGAGTAAAAAAATTAAAAAAATTGTTAATAAAAATATAGAAATTGTTAAACAAGTAGGTAGAGTTAATAATATTGTTTCTGAACCAGATAAAACAAATTCAATTATTCAAATTATTATACTAAAAGAAAAAATAGGCCTTAAATTTGAAACAAATGTAGACTTAAAATCTCAAAAAGATAAATTAACAAACAGACTTAATGTACTAGAAAAAAAGATTGTTTCTTTAAATGACAAACTTAATAATAAAAACTATGTTAAAAAGGCACCAAAAAATATCGTAGCTAACGATAAGATTTTATTTAAAGATTTAAAGATTGAACAAACTAAATTAAAAAGTATTGTGTCTAGTATTCACTAAAATGAAAAAATTTAATAAAAAAAAACTACCAAGCAGACATACAACTTCTGGTCCAGATCGAGCTCCTCATCGATCTTTTTACTATGCGATGAATTTAACACAAGAAGATGTGGCTAAACCTTTTGTTGGAGTTGTTTCAACTTGGAATGAGGCTGCTCCATGCAATACATCTTTAATGCGTCAAGCACAGTCAGTTAAGAAAGGTGTTATCGAAGCAGAAGGCACACCAAGAGAATTTTGTACTATTACTGTAACAGACGGCATTGCTATGGGTCATGAGGGTATGAAATCCTCATTAATTTCTCGTGAGATAATCGCAGACTCTACAGAATTAACTGTCAGAGGGCATTCTTATGATGCTCTTGTAGGTGTGGCAGGCTGTGACAAATCCTTACCAGGTTTGATGATGGCTATGTGCAGGTTAAATGTACCGAGTGTTTTTATTTATGGTGGTTCAATACTTCCAGGTAGATATAAAGGTAAAGATGTAACTGTAGTTGATGTTTTCGAAGCTGTTGGACAGCACTCTGCAGGAAAAATTTCTGAAAAAGAATTAACAGAATTAGAATTAGTGGCGTGTCCTAGTGCAGGTGCTTGTGGAGGTCAATTTACGGCTAACACAATGGCATGTGTCTCTGAAGCTATTGGAATTGCCTTGCCGTATTCATCTGGGACTCCTGCACCATACTTGGAAAGAGATAAATACGCATACTTAAGTGGCAAAACTGTAATGAATTTACTAGAAAAAAATATTAGGCCTAGAGACATAGTTACAATAAAATCTTTAGAAAATGCAGCGGTTATCGTAGCGGCTACTGGCGGATCAACTAATGCAGCTCTACATCTTCCTGCCATAGCTAATGAATGTGGAATTAAATTTGATCTCATGGATGTCGCAAAGATTTTTAAAAAAACACCATATCTTGCGGATCTTAAACCTGGAGGTAAATATGTTGCTAAAGATATGTTTGAAGCAGGAGGTGTTCCAATAATTTTAAAAACTCTATACGAAGGTGGTTATATACATGGGGATTGTATGACAGTTACGGGAAGATCCATGAAAGAAAATTTAGAGTCTGTAAAATTTAACGATGATCAAAAAGTTATCAGAAGATACAATAATCCTTTGTCACCAAACGGAGGAGTCGTTGGACTAAAAGGCAATTTAGCTCCCGAAGGTGCCATAGTTAAAATTGCCGGATTAAAAAATTTAAAGTTTACAGGTAAAGCAAGGTGTTTTGATACCGAAGAATTAGCTTTTGAGGCTGTACGAAATAAAAAATACAAAGATGGTGACGTTATGGTAATTCGCTACGAGGGACCTAAAGGTGGACCAGGGATGCGAGAAATGCTGTCCACTACGGCAGCGATTTATGGACAAGGTAAGGGAGAAACTGTAGCCCTAATTACTGACGGCAGGTTTTCAGGTGCAACAAGAGGATTTTGTATTGGACATGTTGGCCCAGAGGCCTTTGTTGGTGGGCCAATTGCTTTACTAAAGAATGGAGATATAATTGATATTGATGCAAATAAAGGAACTATAAATGTTAGACTTTCATCTAATGAATTAAAGGCAAGAAAAAAGAAGTGGAAACCTAAAAAAATTAATTTTGGAAGCGGCACTTTGTGGAAATACGCCCAAACTGTTGGCTCATCATTTAAAGGAGCAACAACTCATCCTGGTGCAAAAAAAGAAACTAAGTGTTACGCAGATATTTAAATGAAAATAAAGCCGGTAATACTTTGTGGAGGTTCAGGCACAAGACTTTTTCCAGATTTTAAAGGTCCATCAAAACAGTTTATTGATTTTGGAGGATGGACATTATTTGAAAAAACATTGAAGCGAATTAAAACTTCATTTTTTGACACACCAATAATCAGCACTAACAAAATTTATATAAATTTAGTTTTAAAAGCTTTGCAGAAAAACAAAATACATAAATATAAGATTATATTAGAACCATCTAAAAAAAATACAGCTGCTGCAATAATAAGTTCATCACTTTTAGATGAGATTAAGATTAATCAACCTATTTTATTTTTACCTTCTGACCATTTCATGCCTAAATATAAAAAGTTTAATAAAATTTTATTTTATAATTTAAAATTTTTAAGTAACAAAAATATTTTTATTTTTGGAATCAAACCTAAGATTCCTAGATCTGACTATGGATATTTACTAACTAAAAAAATCAATAAAAATACTTGTAAAGTTGTTAATTTTGTAGAAAAGCCAAAGATAAACAAAGCTACAAAACTTTTAAAAAAAAACGCTCTTTGGAATTCAGGCATTGTTCTTGCTAGAAAAGATTCAATTATAAATAATGCTAAAATTTTGCAGAAAAATCTTTTTAACCACTGTTTAAAATCTTTAGAAAAAATAAATCAAAAAAAAAATATTTTTACATTAAACAAGAAGTTTTTTGACAAAATTACCCCTATCTCTTTTGATTACGCTATACTAGAAAAGGCTAATAAAATTAACGCAATTAGTCTGAATACTATTTGGTCAGATCTTGGGAGCTGGATTGAAATTTTTAAAGTAATAAAAAAACAAACAAAAAATAATTTAATTAAAAAAAATACTTTTTTAAGACCTTGGGGAAATTATAAGAATTATTTTAGAGGAAAAAACTTTTTATTGAAAGAACTTACTATTAACACAAACTCATCTATCAGTCTCCAGAAACACTTTTATAGATCTGAGCATTGGACTATTACACAGGGAAGACCCAAAATAACAATTGGAAAAAAAGTTTTTTTTAAAAATATAAATGAAAGCATTTATATTCCAAAGGGTTCAATACACAGAATTGAAAACGTTTACAAAAAACCTGTTAAAATTGTCGAGGCCCAATTAGGAAATATATTGAAAGAAAGCGACATAGTTAGATATGAAGATATTTATGGAAGAATTAAATAATCTCAATTTCTATTGGCGTGTGGTCAGATGGCTTCATTTTAGAACGCGGTTTTTTATTAATATTTACTGATTTTATATTTTCTAATAAATTATCAGAAGACAAGAAATGGTCTATACGCAAACCGTAGTTTTTTTGCCACGAACCAGCCATGTAATCCCAAAAAGTATACTCTTGCTTAGTTTTTTTTATTAACCGGTAAACATCTTTAAACCCGTAATTTAATAATTCCCTAAAAATTTTTCGAACTTCAATTTTAAACAAAGCATCATTGGAATATCCTACATGATCATGAACATCAATTTCTTCTGGTATAACATTAAAATCTCCAGCAATAATTATATTTTTTTCTGTTAAAATTGTTTTTTTAATAGATTTCAAAAACTTATTCAGCCATTTAATTTTATATTCATATTTTTCTGTGTTAACTGGATTTCCATTTGGAACATAAATATTAATTAATTTTATTTTTTTTTTATTTACTTTTATATCACCACAAATTATTCGTGATTGTTTTAAATCGTCTTTAATAAAGTCTAGCTTAATATTATCTATTTCTATTTTTGATATAAACGCCACACCATTGTAACTTTTTTGTCCAAATACATACGATGCATAACCTAATTTTTTGAATTCTTCTGTGGGAAAATTTATATTTTCTGTTTTTATTTCTTGAAGGAAAAGTACATCAGGTTTTTCTGAATGAATATATTCTAAAACATTAGCTATTCTTGCTCTTACAGAATTGACATTCCATGAAACAATCTTCATTTATATAGAAAACGATAAACCACACCCACAGGACGATGTTGCTTTTGGATTTTCAATTGTAAATGAATTACCAATCATTTCTTTTTTATAATTAACAACAGAACCATTAATTATTTCTAATGAATTTTTGTCTATAATTGTTTTATTGAAAACAACATCATCAGTTTCAACCTTATCATCAAAAGAAAAATTATATTTAAACCCAGAACAACCGCCTCCCTGAACTGAAATTCTAAAATACGAACTTTTACCTTGTTCAGATATAATTTTTGTTATTTGTTTATTTGCTTCTTCAGTAAACTCAATTTTATTAGTCATATTTAGTAAATAATGTATTATACAATTTTACTAATTCTTATGCAAAAACATTTAATTCAAAATTATTCAAGTTTAGCAACGTCTATTCAATCAAGAGGAAGAATCTATTACGAGCCCTTAAGCTCACTACGTACTCCGTATCAAAGAGATAGAGACAGAGTGATCCATTCAACTGCTTTTAGAAGACTTAAACATAAAACGCAGGTTTTTGTTAACACTGCTGGAGATCACTTTAGAACAAGAATAACACACTCGTTAGAAGTAGCTCAAATTGCAAGAACACTTGCTAAACACTTTAATTTAAACGAAGACTTATGTGAAACCCTTAGTCTTTCTCATGACTTGGGCCATACTCCCTTTGGTCATGCCGGAGAAAATGTATTAAATGAATGTATGGAACTATATGGTGGCTTTGATCACAATATTCAAACTCTTAGAATAGTCAATGTCCTTGAAAATAAATATTATAATTTTAAAGGTTTAAACTTATCATTTGAGACGATTGATGGTTTAGTAAAACATAATGGTCCAGTTAAAGATTCAACAAAACTAGATAAGATTTTAGGAAAAAATTTTTTTAAAAATAAAATTAATTATAATTTAAATGCTTCATTTGAAGCTCAATTAGCATCAATTTCTGACGATATTGCTTATAATAGTCACGATCTTGAAGATGGGTTAAGAGCAAACCTATACAAGGTAGATGATTTAAAAAATATTCCAATTTTATCGAAAATAATTAAAAAACATAAAAAATTTATTAAGAAAAAGGGAAGTGAATTAGTGATCAGGCAAATTATTAGAGATATGGTTAATGTAATGGTAAATGATATAATTATCAATACAAAAAAAAAAATTAAATCCGAAAAAATTGAAACTATTAAAGATGTTTATAACCACAATAATTTAATTGTTACTTTTTCTAAAGAAATGAATTTATTTGACATATCAATTAAATCTTTTTTAAAAGAAAAGATGTACTTAAGTAGCAGTGTATTAAAAAAAACAAACATGGGAAAAAAAATAATTAAATTTTTATTTATAAAAATTAAAAAAAATCCTTCAAAATTTATAAAAAAATCATTTTATCAAAAAAATAATTTTGAGAGAAGCATTTGTGATTTTATAGCAGGCATGACTGATAGATATGCAATTAATTTATACAATTCTTTAAAATGAACATTCTTAATACCTACTTAAAAAAGATACTAGATTTAATTACTGAAAATCGTAAGTTGCTAAATATTGAGTCTGATATTGATATAGATGGAGCTATTATTGAGATTCCTCCCTTAGAATTTAATTTTGATCTTTCAACTAATGTTGCCCTAATTTTAGCAAAAAAAACAAAACAACCTCCAATAAAATTAGCAGAATCTATTAAAAAAATAATAAAAGAAAACTTAGATGATTTTTCTGCTATTGAAGTTGCTAGACCTGGATTTATCAATTTTAGATTTACACCAAAAATATACCAAAAATTAATACTTAATATTTTAAAATCTAATGATAAATACGGTTCAAATAATAAAAATGAAAGATATAATATTGAATTCGTATCAGCTAATCCTACAGGCCCAATGCATGTAGGTCACTCTCGTGGCGCTGTATTTGGAGATGTCCTAGCCAATCTTTTAATTTTTAACGGAAATACAGTTGTCAAAGAATATTATATAAATGATTATGGTAATCAGATTGTTAATTTTACAGAATCGGTTTTTTTCAGATTAAGAGAAATTAAATTTAAAGAAAAATTTATTAAAAAAGAGAATTTGTATCCTGGAGATTATGTAATTGATATTGCAAAAAAAATATTATTAGAATTTCCTGAAATTGACCTCGAAGATTATAAAAAAAATTTTACTACTTTAAGCAAAGAAGCTCTCAGACATTCAATGAATCTTATAAAAAACGACCTTAAGGCATTGGGTATTTCTCATGATAATTTTATATCTGAAAAAACCTTAGTTGAAAAAAATTTAGTTGAAAAATCTGTTCAATATTTGAAAGATAAAAATTTTGTTGCAGAAGGTTACTTAAGTCCACCTAAAGGAGAAGAAAACAAAGATTGGAAAAAAACAAAAAGATTAATTTTCAAATCCACTTTATTTGGCGATGATACAGACAGAGCATTGCAAAAAAATGATGGATCATGGACTTATTTTGCTAACGACATTGCTTATCATTTTGACAAAAGTTCTAGAAATTACAATTATTTGATTAATGTTCTTGGTGCTGACCACACGGGATACATCAAGCGCATTACCGCTGCTACAAAGGCACTTTCTGACAATAAAACAATTTTAATATGTAAAATCTGTCAACTTGTAAAACTTTTTAAAAATGGTCAACCATACAAAATGTCTAAAAGAACGGGAGATTTCATATCTGTAAGAGAACTTTTAAACGAAGTGAACAAAGACTCTATTAGATTTATGATGTTGAATAGAAGTAATGATGTTGAATTAGATTTTGATTTTGACAAAGTTTTAGAAAAAACGAGAGAAAATCCAATTTTTTATGTTCAATATTGTTACGCAAGAATATCTTCATTATTTAGAACGTTAAAAATTAACACAAATGATAGTTTTGAAATAGATGAAAAAAATTTTTTACTTAATCAACCTGAATTAAATTTATTTAGAAAAATTATAGACTGGCCTAAAGTCATAGAAACATCTGCAAATAAATTAGAACCACATCGTATCCCATTTTATTTATATGAACTTGCAACTTTATTTCACTCATATTGGAGCAAAGGTAATGATGACCCAAAATATAAATTTATTGTCAATGAAAAGATTAAGAATAAAAATACTCTATTAATTATTAAATTAGTTTCCTTAACAATCAAAAATGGAATGAAAATTTTAGGCGTAAATCTACCTGCTAAAATGTAATGATTAAGAATTTTTTTTCAGTTTTAATTTTTTTATTCATTTTTTCGTTTATTTTTTTTATTATCTCAACTTATGTCTCTGATGAAAACCAAAAAAAAATTAATTTAAACAGAAAAAATATTTATTCAAAAATTGAAGATAATTTAAATACCTTACCCTTGCTGAAAAATGATACTCAAGATGTAATCAAATTTAACTCTGGTTATCAAGATGAAAATAAAAAAATAAAAAGAAATTATTGGAATTTATTTAAAAATAATGATTAGAAAAGCCGCAATCATAAGTGTTTCAGGATTTAGCTTAACCAAAAAAGAAAAAATTATTATAAAAAAAGAAAAGCCATGGGGAATTATTCTTTTTAAGAGAAATATTTTATCTGAGAATCAATTAATAAATTTGACAAAAAGTATAAAAAAATTAATGAAAGATAAAAAATATCCGATTTTAATTGATGAAGAAGGGGGCAAAGTCTCAAGACTCTCTAATTTTCTAAACAATTCTCTTTATAACCAAAAATATTTTGGTGATATCTATAAACTAAACAAAAACATAGGTACAAAACTTTATAAATTGTATATAAATTCACTTTCGAAAGTCTTAACAAAAGTTGGAATTAATATAAATACCTCGCCAGTTCTTGATTTAAAGAAAAAAAATACTCACTCTGTAATAGGCAACAGGAGTTATTCAGAAAAATCCCTTACAGTTAATGAGCTAGGAAAACTTTGTGTAAAGTTTTATAAAAAAAATAAAATAGCAACAGTTATTAAACATATTCCAGGTCATGGAGGAGCTAATTCAGACAGTCACTTCAACTTGCCTAAAATTCATAGCACATTAAAATCATTAAAAAAAAGTGATTTTAAATGCTTTAAAAACAGCACTAGTTTATTTGCAATGACAGCACACATTTTGTATACAAAAATAGATAAGAAAAATAACGCTACTCATTCGAGCATAATCTTAAAAAAAATAATCAGGAATGAAATTGGTTTTAACGGAATTTTAATTTCAGATGATATTTCAATGAAAGCTCTTAAATATGACATAATAAAAAATGCCCAGCTAGCATTAAAAGCAGGGTGCAATTTAGTTTTGTACTGCGCTGGGAAAACTCATGAAGTTAAAAAATTATTAAACAAAACCCCTTATATCGATAGCTTTACAATGAAAAAAACATCAGAATTTTATAAATTTTTAAGTTAAAATTAACTCATGGAATCAAATATAAATAATTCTATATCAGTTGAAATACCTAATTACTCTGGACCACTAGATGTGCTATTAGATTTAGCCAAGACTCAAAAAGTTGATTTAACAAAAATATCTATAACTAAACTTGCTGATCAATTTTTACAGTACATTAAAGATTCTATAGATCTAAATTTAGAGCTTGCTGCTGAATATTTGCTTATGGCTACATGGCTTGCTTATTTAAAATCTAAATTGTTATTACCAGAAGATGAAGAAGATGATTTTAAAGCACTTGATGTTGCTGAAAAACTTAAATTACAATTAAAAAAATTAGAATTAATCAGATTGTTATCAGACCAATTAATTAAAAAAGATAGAATTGGATTGAATGTTTTTTACAGAGGTATGAAGGGTGGAATTAAATCAATTAATACACCAATATATAAAGTCAGCATATATGAGCTTTTAAAAACGTACGCTAATATAAAAATGCAGAAAGCTTTTCAAACTATTAACATACCCAAGTTACCTGTTTTCACTACAGAAGAAGGAATAAAGCAAATAAGAAATAACTTTAAAAACATTGCAGACTGGAAAGATATTGAAGATTTAATACCTGAGGGTTTTACTTTTAATAAAAATTTAAAAAGAAGTGGTTTGGCTGGCATTTTTTCTGCAAGCTTAGAACTAACAAAACAAGGTGTTACAAATATAATGCAAAAAAAACATTTTGAAAAACTCCTTATAAAAAAAATTAGTTAAATGGTAATTAAAACAAAAAAAATAAACAATATTGTAAAATTTCCAAAAAGTTTAAATAAATTAGAAAGACAAGTAGAGGCAATTGTTTTTGCCGCAGATGAACCTTTAGATATCGAAACTATTGAAAAGAGAGTACAAAGCACAAATAATATTAAAAAAATTTTAATAAATTTACAGTCTGCTTATTCCCCAAGAGGTTTTAATTTAGTTTGCATAAAAGATAAATGGTCATTCAGAACTTCTAAAGACTTAGTCAATTTAATGTCCCTTCAAAAATCAACTGAAAAAAAATTGTCTAAAGCCACTTTGGAAACTTTAGCAATTATTGTTTACCATCAGCCTGTTACAAGATCAGAAATTGAAGAAATTCGTGGAGTCGCCTTTGGAACTAACACCATTGAAATTTTACTTGAGCTTGATTGGGTTAGACCGGCAGGAAGAAAAGATGTTATCGGTAAGCCTATTCAATATGCTACTACAGATAATTTTTTACATCATTTTAACATCCAGCGACTTACCGACTTACCCAATGTAGATGAATTAAGTTCTGCTGGCCTTATTGATTCAGCTACAATAGATGCATCAATATTTGGCACCGGTAAATATTACAAAGAACAAGCTCAAAATAAAAAAGAAGACATATATTCAAACATAGAAAAAGCGATAGATGAAACGCCTAATAAGAATTGATTTATTAGATTTATTTTTCATCAATTTATGTGTATAATAAATTCATGTTTCCTGGATTTTGGCAAATAGCAATAGTTGTAGTTTTAGTAGTCCTTCTATTTGGGCGAGGAAAAATATCCTCTTTGATGGGTGATGTTGCTAAAGGAATAAAAAGTTTTAAAAAAGGTCTGTCTGATGAAACACCAAACGATGGTGTGGACAAAACAGACGATCACGAGAATTCTAACAAAAATTAATTTTAATGCCACAAATTGGATGGTTAGAACTATTAATAATAGTAGTTATTGCAATTCTAGTAATTGGTCCAAAAGATTTTCCTGTTGTTCTAAGAAAATTAGGAACCTGGTCAAGGACAATTAAAAAATACTTTTCGGACGTTCAATCTAACATCAACGAAATCACTAACCTCGATAATACTGTAGAAAAAAATCTTACCGAAAAAAATAAAAAAAATAGTAATGACAAAAAACAATAACGCGGGCAGTTTTGTAGGACATCTATCAGAACTTAGATCTAGGTTAGTTAAGTCTTTTATTTTTTTAATTCTTCTATTTATTGTAAGTTATATTTTTTCAACTGATATTTATCGTTTTCTGGTTCAGCCATACGCAGATGCTGTACTAGATAAAAATTTAGACAGAAGGTTAATCTTTACTGCATTGCATGAAGCATTTTTAACTTATTTAAAAGTTGCATTTTTTGCAGCTATTTTTGTCGCCAGTCCTTTTTTTCTTATTCAATTATGGAAGTTTGTAGCACCAGGTTTATACAAAAATGAAAAAAAAGCACTCTTGCCTTATCTTGTCGCAACACCTATTCTTTTTATATTAGGTGGATTTATAGTTTATTATTTAATAATGCCTCTAGCTATAAAGTTTTTTTTAGGCTTCGAGACCGTGGCTGAGCCTGGAATTATAGCCATACAATTAGAGGCGAAAGTTAACGAATATTTATCGTTAATAATGAGGTTAATTTTTGCTTTTGGTATTAGCTTTCAGTTACCAGTTATTTTAAGTCTTCTGGCACGTATAGGCATTATTGATTCAGAATATCTTCGCCATAGAAGAAAGTATTTTGTAGTAATAATTTTTGCACTGGCTGCAATTTTAACCCCTCCAGATCCTATTACTCAAATTGGCTTAGCACTTCCTTTGTTATTATTGTATGAATTATCTATTCTCACGGTCAAATTTATAGAAAAAAAACAAGATGCACAGCATTAAAGAAATTAGAAAAGATTTAGATTTTTTTAAAAAAAAAATTTCTGAGAGAAATAGTTCAGTAAATTTTGATGATTTGATTATTTTTGATAAAGAGAACAGAGAATTAATTCAACAAAAAGAAAAAAAAGAACAAGAGAAAAAATTATTATCTAAATTAAAAGATTCTGCAAATTTTGAGAAATCAAAAAAATTATCTAATAAGATAGATGAAATTGTGAAAAAACAAAATATTTTGCAAGACAAAATTTTTACTATTCTATCTAACATACCTAATATCGCTCTAGATGAAGTACCAATAGGTATAGATGCTAAATCAAATAAATTAATCAAGCAAATTGGTAGTATAAAAAAATTTAATTTTCCAATAAAGTCACATATAGAAATTGGAGAAAAAAATAGTCAAATAGACTTCAAAACTTCATCTAAGCTTTCCGGTTCTCGTTTTGTAATTTTAAATACACATTTTGCATTATTAGAAAGGGCGTTGATTAATTTTATGCTTGATATTCATACTAGCAGGTTTTCTTATAAAGAAATTTCACCTCCATTACTTGTAAATGAAAATATCATGTTTGGAACTGGTCAATTACCTAAATTTGAAGAAGACCAATTTGAAATTAAACGAACTAAAGATGAGGAAAGAAAATTTCTTATACCAACAGCTGAAGTAGTTTTAACTAATTTAGTTCGAGATTCTATTATAGATTCTAAAAATCTGCCTCTAAGATACGCTGCTGCAACACCATGTTTCAGAAAAGAAGCTGGTAGTTATGGCAAAGACACAAAAGGAATGATGAGACAACATCAATTTTATAAAGTAGAACTAGTTAGTATAGTTAAACCAGAAAACTCTTTGTCTGAGTTAGATAGAATGCTTAGTTGCGCGGAAGAAATCCTAAAACTTTTAGAAATTCCATATCAGGTTATACTTTTATGTTCTGGGGACATGGGTTTTAGCGCAGAAAAAACATTTGATATAGAAGCTTGGATACCATCTGAAAACAAGTATAGAGAAATATCTAGCTGCTCATCTTGTGGAAATTTTCAAGCAAAACGTATGAACAGTAAATATAGATCACCTGATGGAACAAACTTTGTATCAACTTTAAATGGCTCTGCATTAGCCGTTGGTAGATTAATGATATCTTTAATTGAAAACTATCAAAATGAAGATGAAACAGTAACAATACCTTCTGTTTTGAGAAAATACATGAACAATATGGAAAAAATATAAAATTTTAGTATTATGTTCTTGTTTAAATAATCCATATATTATAATTACTTTTAAATTATGAACGGACAAGGAATAGCACAATTTATACCACTAATACTAATTTTTGTAATATTTTACTTTTTTTTAATTCGACCTCAGCAAAAAAGAGCAAAAGATCACCTAGCAATGGTAGCGAGTCTAAAACGTGGTGATGAAATTATTACATCAGGTGGAATAATAGGAACTGTCGACAGGGTTATGGAAGATGATAGAATAGAAGTTGTTTTAGGCGAGAATGTTAAAGTTCAGATTATTAAGTCGACAATTACAAGCTTACTAAAAAAAACAGAAGCTAAATAATAATTTTTTTTGTGCTCAGTTTTACAAAAATTAAAGTTTTATCTATATATCTAATTTTAATAATAACTATTTTTTTTGCCTCTTTAAATTACAAGAATAATAATTTAATAGATAAAAAAGTAAATTTAGGATTAGATCTTCAAGGTGGCTCTTACCTTTTATTAGAAATTGACACAAAGCCTTTAGTTAATCAAAAACTTCAAAGTAAAGTTATTCCAATAAAAAAATTATTAAATAAAAATAAAATAAACTTTGAAAATTTTATTATATCTCAAAGTAATATCTCTTTAACAATTGACGAAAAGAATAAAAAAAAATTTGAAAATCTTTTTTTTAAGAAAAACGAAAATACTATTAATAATTTTATTCCTGAGTACAATAAGTTTGAATTAAATTTAGAATTCAATAAAAACGTTACTCTCATACAATTTTCAAATTTTGGTCTTGTAAATTTAAATAATGCTGCCTTAAAGCAATCAATAGAAATTATTAGAAGACGTATCGATGATGTTGGAACAAAAGAACCAACTATTCTTCAAAGAGGGGATAAAAGAATTTTAGTTGAATTACCCGGAATAGATAATCCGGAAAGAATTAAAGAACTTCTTGGAAAAACAGCTCAACTAACCTTTAGACTTGT
>Ga0307488_10001064_pt1 | contig 22971 bp, 20 predicted proteins | sample SB02metaG_FD_202248 | JGI IMG/M metagenome (GOLD analysis project Ga0307488, IMG submission 202248) | Sea-ice brine microbial communities from Beaufort Sea near Barrow, Alaska, United States - SB 0.2 | ecosystem: Environmental > Aquatic > Marine > Coastal | place: USA: Alaska | collected... | reverse complement strand
ATTACATTTATAAATACTACAACTCGGTAAGACCTCACAGCCATAACCTTGGCTTGTCTCCGAATGAAAAAGAAGCATTTTATTGGAAAACCTCTAATTGGCTGGCCAGAAAAGGTTGACCACTACAACGCTGTGTCAACACCACTTAATGATTGATCCTTCTTAGAGAAAGTCGAGGTTGTCGGGTGGAGTCATTTACCGTAATGCTTAACCCTAATACTCCGCTGCGTTAGCAGAAAGACGTTGAAGGTAACACTTTAGCCAAATTGCTATAAGTTATAGCGTGAAGAAGGTCGTTGACGACATTTTAACCAGCGATACTACGTTACTGCAAAAGTTTCTCGGTAAGCCTAGTGAAATGTAAAGATAGAAAAAGAGTAGGGTGTAGAAAGAATAGAGTGTAAAAATAGTGAGGTAACAGGGCTGACGTTTTACACTAGTAGCGTTTAATAAGGGGTAACAATAGTAGAGTGTAAAAGTAATGATGTTAAAAACAGATATGTTTACATAAGGTCTGTTATTGGTATTACCCAAGGTAAAAGCGGCAAAAAAAGGGTTTTCTCAAAAGTGTATTATTCAAATTGGTAAGAAAAACTGAATATCAAACTCAGCACAGTAAAAAGACAATGGTTATACGCCCTTTGTGTTAGCGCCCCACGATTAATTTACCCATATTGCTGTTGTCAAAATTGTAGGCTCCACTAAAGCAAAACCATAGTCTGCGGGGATTAAAAAGCTAAGCGTCGAATAGTGCCATTGGGGTTGCTGTAGCCCTAAGAGTGGGCTTTATGTTGACCCGAGTAATAAGAATTCCATCAACGCTTTTTGCGCATGTAAGCGGTTTTCGGCTTCATCAAAGACCACAGAGCAAGGCGAATCCATAATGGTGTGACTAATCTCTAGGCCACGATATGCGGGTAAGCAGTGCATAAACACGGCGTCTTTATGAGCGTGACTCATCAGGGCTTCGTTGACTTGGAAGTCTGCAAAAGCGTCTTCACGCATTTTCTTTTCTTCTTCTTGCCCCATCGAGGCCCATGTGTCGGTAACCACCCAGTCCGCATTCACTACCGCTTCTTGCGCGTTATTAAATAAGGTGACGCGATTGGTGTTGGCGGCGACTAATTCAGCGTTAGGCTCGTAGCCTTTAGGGCAAGCAATATGCAGATTAAAATCGCATAACTTAGCGGCATTGATGTATGAATGACACATGTTGTTGCCATCACCGACCCATACCACCGTTTTGCCTTTAGGGTCACCGCGATGTTCAGTGAAGGTCTGTATATCTGCGAGTAGTTGGCAAGGGTGATAGTCATCACTTAGCGCGTTAATCACGGGTACTGTTGAATATTGCGCAAATTTCTCGATGACATGGTGACCATACGTACGAATCATCACGATATCGACCATGCTTGAGATCACTCTCGCAGAGTCTTCGATGGGTTCGCCGCGACCCAATTGAGTATCGTTGGAGGAAAGAAATAAGCCACTACCACCAAGCTGTGCGATGCCTGCCTCAAAAGAAACGCGGGTACGGGTAGAGGACTTTTCAAAAATCATCCCCAGTACGTTGCCTTCTAGTGTTTTGTGTAGGCGTTTTTCATTGCGAATTTTTTTTAACTCAATGGCGCGTGCAATGATGGCGTGTAATTCGTCCTGTGATAAATCATTTAACGTTAAAAAATGACGTATTGGTGTATGTTGCATATCTAATTCCATTCATAACATAAAGTTATAGGTTACCTCTGCATAAAGAGAGGATAGGCTATAAAAGCCCAAATAGTCGATAATGGCGTGCTATAACACCGCCCTTTATAAGGTTGTCTGTTTTTAGTGACTTAGTGTTTAGTGAATAAGTGCCGAGAGTATCTTAATCGCTTGATCAATCTCACCCTCGCTTATAATCAGTGGCGGTAATAAACGAATAACATTACCCGCAGTGACATTAATTAATAAGCCGTGGTCTGCGGCTTGCGCAACAAGTTCGGTGCAGGGGTGATCTAATTCAATACCAATCATCAGACCTTTGTTGCGAATATACTGAACCGTTTTCTTCTCCACTAGGGCGCGGTGTAAGCCTTTTACAAAATATTCCCCGCGTTGCTGTGCTTGCAAGCAAAGATTGTTATCTTTCAGTGTGTGCAGCACTGCTTGAACTGCCGCACAGGCAACCGGGTTGCCACCGTAGGTAGAACCATGATTGCCAGGCTGTAATATAGTGGCAGCGTGGCCTCGTGTTAGGCACGCACCTACAGGTATTCCATTACCCAACCCTTTTGCTGTCGTTACAATATCGGGTAATAAATCATGATGCTGAAACGCATAGTATTGGCCTGTTCTGCCATTACCCGTTTGTATTTCGTCAACAATTAGTAACCATCCTTGTTGGTCGCATATTTCTCTTAGCTGGGGCAGGTAGTTTTCATCGGGAATACGGATGCCACCTTCACCTTGCACGGGTTCTACCATCACCGCGACGATGTTTTTGTTACCTAGTTGATTGTTAATGGCATCTATATCGTTATAAGGTAATTCTAGAAAGCCAGCCACTAGAGGCGCAAAGCCTTGCTTAACTTTATCGTTGCCCGAGGCGCTTAGCGTCGCCATGGTGCGTCCATGAAAACTATTGGTGGTGGTAATAATGGTAGGCGTCGCAATATCTTTGGTATTGCCGTATTTACGCGCAATTTTAATGGCTGCTTCGTTCGCTTCGGCACCCGAGTTCGAAAAGAATACGTTGTCCATCCCGCTCAGTTCACACAATAGCTTGGCCGCTTGTTGCTGAGGCAGCAAATTGTATAAGTTAGACGTATGCAATAACTGTTGGGCTTGCTGGGTAATCGCGTCGGTAACCGCAGGGTGGCAATGCCCTAAGCCACAAACAGCGATGCCAGCCAGAACATCAAGGTATTCTTTGCCGTCTGCATCCCATACGTGACAGCCGCTACCTTTTACTAAGGTGATGGCTCTATTGCCGTAGGTGTTCATTAATGCGGAAGTCATAGTAGTCACTTTCTTATGTCTAAGGTCATTGTAAAGATAATTATAGTAGGGGACTGTCTTAGAATATCGGTCCTAGAATATCGTTAATACCGAAGTAAAAACAAAAAACAGGCAGTGTTGGCTGCCTGTTTTTATCATATTATCCTGTAAGCGTTGAGTTTTAGCAAGTCATGCGATTACAGTGGTTTTTGACGGAGTAAGCCAAAGATAACAACCGATAAATCCTGAAAGTACGAAGACAGGCTGAATAATTCACGTCACTGCATTATGCATAACGGCTGGTAAATATTGAATAAGTTATACGTTGCTTTTGTTATTACGGAATGGAGTTTCGATGAAAAATAAACGCTATTCAGGCCCACTTTGCGGACGGAATACGCTAAAATATCCCCCGTTATTGGTTATACCGCTATACAGTGGTTTTTTTTATATTTATGAGGCGTTATTTCCTATGGAAATTATAGATACTATTAAGCAGCAAATCGAATCAAACCCTGTCATTTTATATATGAAAGGTTCTCCTAACGCCCCGCAGTGTGGTTTTTCTATGCGTACGTCTCAAGCTATCATGGCATGTGGCAAGCGGTTTGCTTTTGTTGATGTATTAACCAATCCAGATATTCGAGCCAATCTGCCGGCTTATGCAAATTGGCCAACATTTCCTCAGTTATGGGTGGGTGGTGAGTTAGTGGGTGGTTGCGATATTATTACCGAAATGCACGATAAAGGTGAGTTGCAAACCCTATTAAACGAAACGTTACCTGCCGAAGAGGGTGGGGAGTAATGATCAAATGACACCTCCTCGGGTTTCAGACAATAATTTACTAACGGTTGCGCTTATTCAGCCAGATTTACAGTGGCTGAAACCTACAGAAAACTTGCGTCATCTGGGAGACCTGATGACGCAGATATCAGACGATACTGAGCTTGTTGTGTTGCCTGAAATGTTTACCTCGGGTTTTACGCAAAAACCAGAATCGGTTGCCAATGGGCAGCAAGCGATCACATGGATGAAACAGCAAGCAAAGCTGCATAATGTTGCACTCACAGGTAGTGTGGCGTGTCATGTGGATCGTAATGATGAAGGCGGCATGGACAATGACGTAGAAAGCGGAGTAGAAGAAAGCGTAAAAAGTGACTTCGCGCCTTATTTCGTCAACCGTCTATTGTTTATAACACCAGAAGGTGATGTAACACATTATGATAAAAGCCATTTATTCCAAATGGGTGGTGAGCATAAACGTTATCAGGCAGGTCAGCGGGAACGTTGTATCGTTACCTATAAAGGTTGGCGTTTACTGTTGACAGTGTGTTATGACATTCGATTCCCCGTGTTTTGCCGTAACCAGCAAGATGAAGACGCGCACTATGATGCAATGCTATGTATCGCGAATTGGCCCGCAGTGCGTCGGCACCCTTGGCGTACATTGTTACAGGCGCGAGCTATTGAAAATCAAGTGTATGTTGTTGGTGTGAACCGTGTGGGTGAAGACGGCAATGGTTTGTTTTACAACGGCGACTCGATGGCTGTTGATTTTCAAGGTGACCCTATAGTGGATGGCCAAAATGGCGAAGAATCGGTATTGATGGCGACGTTATCGATGCCACTATTAGAGCAGGCGAGGCGACATTTTCCTGTTTGGCAAGACGCCGATAAATTTACACTTATCTAGCCCTAGTAATCTATGGTTTGCCCCTACCGTTTTTGCGGACCTCTTTACTTATCCTACCCTCGAAGGTGATGGCCTTGGGGGTATAACCTGCACCTCGTTGATTATTAACTTAATATCAGACAATGCACGTAATCTAGGGACTAATGGCGTTTGCGTCTGGATCTGATGCAGTTCTGTGGTCTACATACCAGAAATAGCTAAACAGGCGGCGTTTATCTCGCCGCACCCAACAGTGACCGCCGTGATCGGTGGGCATACCGATTCGCAAGTATCTGCCGAGTATAACTAAGCCCTGTCTCAGCGACGTGTTAACGAGTGGTTTGTTTGTTAAGTGCACGTCTCGGGATCGAACGTAGTCATTTATCGGCGATGGGTTATAGTAAGTCACAAGCTATTGCCTGTATCAAACCGCTGCAAGATGCACCGGTAACCTCCGAGTAGACGCGCCTTTAACGGTAAAGGTTGACGACCTATTATGGGTAGATATTAAGTAAATGAATATTCCTTAACCGATTAGCGCGTTGATCGATCGTTTTGACGAACGACAATCGACCATTGAAAAAATAAGAGAAGCCAGTATGGATATTGAAGAAATAGTGCATATGATTATTGAATACGTGATTCTTTATGGAGTGAAATTTGTGACGGCAATCATCATTTACCTAGTCGGTAAGTGGATCGCAGGGATGCTTTCTAACCTGATCGCTAAAGGCTTAGATAAAAAAGGCGTCGATATCACTCTGTCTAAGTTTATGAACAATATCGTGTATTACGTATTACTTATCATAGTAATTATTGCGGCCTTGGGTCAGTTAGGGATTCAAACCGCGTCGTTTGTGGCTATCGTCGGTGCGGCGGGTTTAGCCATTGGCTTAGCATTACAAGGCTCGCTCGCTAACTTTGCAGCAGGCGTGCTCTTAATATTGTTTCGTCCCATTCGAGTGGGTGACTTCGTTGAAGTGGCAGGTGTTGCGGGCAGCGTATCAAGTATCTCTATTTTCTGCACTACCTTACTGACGGGCGACAATAAAACAGTAATTATTGCTAATGGCGACGTATCCGGCGGCAATATCACTAATTATTCGATAGAGGCAACCAGACGTATCGATCTTGTCGTGGGAGTGGCTTATGACGCTAACATTGAACAGGTCAAAAATGAGCTTAAAGCGCTGGCGGCTGCGGATGAGCGTATTTTAAAAGACAAAGAGGTGACTATCGGTGTGGTTGAATTAGCCGAATCGTCAGTTAACCTAGTCTTTAGACCGTGGGTAAACTCGGCTGATTATTGGGGCGTTAAATTTGACTTAAACGAAAAAATTAAACAGCGCTTTCAGGAAGTGGGCATCGGGATCCCTTATCCAACGATGGATGTTACCGTGAGTAAGTCCGCGTAAATATCTTTTATGTAGTGACATGCTTGGCGTTAGGCTTTTCAAGTGCTGGTGGCTTAACAATTGCTATCAATACAATAAAGATAATCTATAGGCTTTTCCACAATAAAGTCTTATGATGTCGCGTGATATCTATACTTAACTTTTTTTAAATAAAATTATATCGGGAGATAAATATGTCAGTTCTTGTTGGCAAACCAGCCCCAGACTTTACTGCATCAGCAGTAATGGGCTCAGGCGAAATTAATGAAAGCTTTAACTTTGCTGAAGCCACCAAAGGTAAAAAAGCAGTGGTGTTTTTCTACCCATTAGATTTTACTTTTGTTTGTCCTTCAGAGTTATTGGCGTTTGACAGCCGTATCGCTGAGTTCGAAAAGCGTGGCGTAGAAGTGATCGGCGTTTCAATTGACAGCCATTGGACACACAATGCATGGCGCAACACCCCTGTTAATAAAGGGGGTATCGGTCCAGTAAAATACACGCTTGTTGCTGATATGAAGCATGAAATTTGTAAAGCTTATGATGTTGAGTCAGAAGGTGGTGTTGCTTACCGTGGTTCATTCTTAATTGATGAAGAAGGGCAGGTACGGCATCAAGTCGTGAATGATTTACCATTAGGCCGCAACGTAGATGAAATGCTGCGTATGATTGATGCGCTAGCGTTTCACCAAAAGCACGGCGAAGTCTGCCCCGCAGGTTGGAAAGAAGGCGATAAAGGGATGACAGCTAACCCGGAAGGTGTTGCGTCTTACTTGACTGATAACGCCAGTTCGCTCTAAGCAAAACAGCTAACCATCGCCAACATCGCGAGGGTCAAATATAAAAAAGCCGCTTAATAGCGGCTTTTTTATGAAGTCATTTTTTTAAAATCTAGTCACTAGTTTATACCCTGTTAGGAATCAACTAGTGACTTACAGAGGTTTATCTCTGTAAGTGCTGCAATTTTCCTTCCACGCCATCCCATTCTTCTGCATCGGCAGGGGCTTCTTTCATTTCGGTAATGTTTGGCCATACTTCTGCCAGTTCAGCATTAAGTTCTAAAAATGCTTCTTGTCCTTCAGGTAATTCATCTTCGGAGAAAATAGCATCTGCAGGGCATTCAGGCTCACATAATGCGCAATCAATGCACTCGTCAGGGTGTATTACCAAAAAATTAGGGCCTTCATAAAAACAATCTACCGGACATACTTCGACGCAGTCGGTATGTTTACATTTAATACAGTTTTCCCCAACAACAAATGTCATGGTGGTAAAGCTCCTAATATTCTGTCAGATCAGTGTTTATGCACGGTTCAACCTAAAAACCGCAGTTGGCGCAAAAAATTTGTACAAGTTGTTTGGTGTGTATAGAAAATTTTAGAATTGCATAACGACCTTATTCGTCGTTAGCAAATTATAAAACGCTCTATGTGCGTCAAGAACTTGGGCAGAATTTTGTGATTCAACTGCCGTTTTTAGGTTTGATGAGAAGAGCATTCTATCGTTTTTTATAGCTTTGTTAAACATTTTATCAGTAATTGCTTAGAATCATTCAATTGACGGTTATAGCTAAAGCATTGTGTTGCCATTGCGGTCATAAAAAGTGTTGAACCGGGTCTTACTGAATAGATTTTCTTAGGTCAAATAATATGTCTAACGCTTGCCGTGGTGTTAGCTCATCAGGCTTGATTGTCTTTAACATTTCTAAGGCCGGATGAGGCGGGCTTGGAAATAATTCATTTTGCTGCGGGGTTGTTGTTGGCGTCATTCCCACCGCGCTACTAGTCATGTTTTTAGTCATATTCTTAGTCATGTTATCAGTATTACTCGCCACCTGATTAGCCATGCTATGGGGATGTTGACCACTTTCTAGCAAATGCAATTGTTGTTGTGCTTCATTGACGACCGATTGCGGAATACCTGCCAGTTTAGCGACCTGTAAACCATAGCTCTGGCTCGCCGCACCGTCTTCGATACGATGTAAAAACACAATATTGTCATTATGCTCTGTGGCAGATAAATGTACGTTAGCGACGCCATCGGTAGACTCGGGTAAATTAGTGATCTCAAAGTAGTGCGTGGCAAATAAACACAATGCCTGAATGTTCTCGGCTAAGTGATGCGCACAGGCCCACGCTAGTGATAAGCCATCAAAGGTACTGGTGCCGCGACCAATTTCATCCATTAGTACTAAACTGTTTTTGGTCGCATTTTGCAAAATATTGGCCGTTTCCGTCATCTCCACCATAAAGGTTGAGCGACCACCAGCGAGATCATCTGATGAACCGATTCGCGTAAAAATACGATCAACAATACTGATAGTGGCGCTTTTTGCGGGTACATAGCTGCCAATATGCGCGAGCAAGGTAATTAATGCGGTTTGGCGCATATAAGTCGATTTACCGCCCATGTTAGGTCCAGTAATAATCAACATACGGCGATCATGACTAAGGCAAACATCGTTAGGCACAAAGGGTGCTATACCCGCTAAGACCTCTTCTACTACCGGGTGGCGACCCTGCTCAATAGTGATGCTATTGGCTTCGGTCGGGGTTAAGGTTGGGCAAGTAAATTGTAGCCGGTCAGCTCGTTCAGCTAAAGTATTGAGTACATCTAGCTCCGCTATTGCAGCAGCGGATACTTGTAGTGCTAATAATTGTTTGTTGAGCGTTTCAATAAGGGCTTCATATAAAGCTTTTTCACGACTGAGTGCACGGCTTTTGGCAGACAGAGCTTTATCTTCAAACACTTTGAGTTCAGGAGTGATGAAACGTTCGGCATTTTTTAAGGTTTGGCGGCGGATATATTCCGCGGGGGCTTTGTCTGACTGTGCACGACTTATTTCAATGTAGTAGCCATGAACACGGTTATAGCCGACTTTTAACGTGGCAATACCGGTACGGGCTTTTTCTTGTGTCTCTAAGTCAATTAAAAACTGCCCTGCATGACTACTAATGTTGCGTAACTCGTCTAGCTCTTCATCGTAGCCTTCGGCAATCACCCCACCATCGCGAATCACCACAGGAGGGTTCTCTTTTATGGCTTTGTGTAATAGCGCGACAATATCAGGGAAGGTACTGATATGCGTGGTTAATTGCGTTAATAAAGGATGTTTCTTATTGCTGCTGTCCTCACTAGTCTGGTTGCTCTCATCGCTGAGCAAAGCTCCTAGTTGTTCCTGTAACTGTGGGTAAACCGCGAGCGATAACCCTAAACGCGATAAATCCCGTGGGCGAGCAGAGCGCAGCGCAATACGCCCTAAAATACGTTCCAAATCACCAATGACTTTTAAGGTGTCGTGTATGGGTTCAAAGCGATAGTGACTTAGCAGGCTGCCGATAGCGGATTGTCGCTGGGTTAATATATCTAACTGCGTTAAAGGGCGGTTAATCCAGCGGGATAATTGGCGGCTGCCCATAGTGGTGGCGCAGGTGTTTACAATAGAAAAAAGAGTGTTGTCTTCGCCGCCGGATAAATTAGTGCACAGTTCTAAGTTACGTCGTGTGGAGGCATCCATTAATACCGAATCTTGGCGGTTCTCTTGTTGCAAGCGACAAATATGCGGGAGTGCGGTGCGTTGAGTCTCTTGCACATAAGCCATCACGCAGCCTGCCGCGCCCTTTGCAGTCGGCAGTTCTTCGCAACCAAAAGCAATTAAATCGCGGGTGCCAAATTGTTCGCATAACAAACGTTGGGCAGTATCAATATCAAACTCCCACGGCGCACGATAGCGCAAGCCTTTTGCCTTATTGCCAACAGTGGTGTTTTCTAATTGTTGGTTGAGTAATAATTCCGCAGGGTTTAGCCGTTGTAATTCTGCCTCTAGCGCTGCTTCAGACTCTACTTCTAATACATAAAAGCGACCACTGCCCACATCTAAACTGGCAATACCGTAAACGCTGTCTTCGCCACGGGTTTCACAGGTCACCGCCACTAATAAATTATCTTGTTTTGCATTCATTAGTGCTTCGTCGGTCACTGTACCGGGTGTCACAATACGCATCACTTTACGTTCGACAGGGCCTTTGCTAGTCGCCGGGTCACCCACTTGCTCGCACAGCGCTACCGATTCGCCTGCTTGCACTAACTTGGCTAAATAACCATCCGCAGCATGGTAAGGAATGCCGGCCATAGGGATGGGCTCCCCACAAGATTTTCCGCGAGAGGTTAAGGTAATATCTAAAATTTGCGATACGCGTTTCGCATCATCAAAAAACAACTCATAAAAATCCCCCATCCGATAAAACACCACCTCATGAGGGTGCTCAGCTTTAATCGCTAAGTATTGCTGGATCATGGGGGTGTGTTGAGCGGTATTGGTGGTCATAATGTGGTCTTTTGATTGGGTGAATATAATAATCTGGCTGGGATAATAATAGGTGCTAAGGATACTGGTAAGTTGTTACTTGGGCTAGTGTCGAGTGAGTAAATGTTTGGGATGAGATGGATGTTTGTTGATCATTTTTTTTATTATGATATTGTATCTACAATATAGATACTTTGTTATGGTGTGAGTATGCAAAAATTAGAAATTCAGAAGTGGGGCAATAGTGCCGCGATTCGCCTTAATAAAGGCATATTGAAACAGGTGTCATGTGAGATTGGCAGTACCTTTGAAGCCATAGTGAAAGATGATGGTATCTTTCTTAAACCGATTGTTGCTCCGGCTTATAGTTTAGATGAATTGCTTGAAACCTGTACAAAAGACAATATAGCAATGGATAATGAAGATAGAGAGTGGCTGCAATCCACCCCCGTAGGTATGGAGACCTAATGTCTAAAACAGTTAATTATATTCCTAATCGTGGTGATATTATTGTTACCGACTTTGACCCTGCCGCAGGTAAAGAGCAAAACCTTAATCGCCCTGCATTAGTCCTGTCGCCAAAAGCCTTTAATCAAAAAATAGAGCTCGCCATGGTCGCGCCTATTACTTCTACTGTGCGAGGCCACGGTTTCGAAGTAAAGTTAGAGGATATCGAAACTAATGGTGCGGTGTTATGCCATCAAGCCAAAGTCATAGATTATAAAACACGCGGCTGTCGGTTCTTAGAACAAGCACCGGATAGCATAGTTATTGATGTATTGGCTAAAGTGCGATTGTTGGTGAGCTAGCGTTAGCCTGAAAGTAGAGGGGGCTATTTCTGATGATATTATTAGATCTCACCGCCACTTTGCCCAAGGGTCGTCATCGTCATTGCTGCTATGGTTACTACTACCACTGTTACGATCATTACTCTTAGACGGAGCGCTATGCTCGGTATCACGTTTTGGGGCTGAATAGCTATCTGAACGCGGCGGGCGACCACTATGGTTCTTACTATGATTATTGTCGTGACTACCGTTCCGGCTATTGCTGCCGTGATTCGCCGCTTTCCTAGCCCGTTTTTCTTGTAGACGTGCGGCATCTTCTAAATCTAAGTCGGCGGGTTCGCTAGGGAATTGGCCTTCGGGTACCACTCGGTCCCGGGGTGACAAATCGAACTGTTCGTTAGACGCTCTAGGTAGGCCTTTAAATTGATATAAGTAAAAGCTCTCAACTTTCTCTCTCGCCCAGTCAGTTTTCTTCAAAAACTTCACGCTCGAATCAATGCTGGGATTAGTTTTAAAACAGTTGATGTTGAGATAGGCATAGAGAATCTCAAAGCCATAATGATCGACAATCTCAATTAATAAGTTCTTTAAACTCAGCCCATGTAGAGGGTTGCTTTTGTAGTTAGTGTCGTCGCTCATATGATGATCTATGTCTTGTTAGAGTAAACAGCTATTATACTCGCCACAGGAGAAATTACCTACTGTGGCCAACGTACTCAATTAGAAGTACTACCTTTATTCGTATAAGCCCTTAAGTTAACTATAATGGCCAATAAATAGGCTGTCAGCGAATGACCTTCTTGGATAAAACGAAATTCGTCTGAGAGTACTTCGCTATACATGGTGGTTTATATTATGCTGCCACCGATGACATTTTTCTGCTACCTACACCATAACCTCACTTATAGAGATATTTTTGCTTGCGAAATTATTTAAGTACCCTTGAGCCCAAAGAAGCACCTAAAACGCTTATTCATCAATTTATAGGAGTTTTCGCTTATAGTCGCAGAGCGATGATATTGGTGTGGCAAACATCCCCTAGGCTAACGTTGTTGCTGGGTTGTTTAACGATCATCGCCGGAGTATTCCCCGCATTGATAGCCTATGTCGGCAAGCTTATCGTTGATCAAGTGATTGCTAGCAGCGCCCATTATGAGCAGTTTCAAGCTCTAGCCGATACCGATACGCAATGGTTATTTTATCTATTAGGGATTGAAGCGCTATTGGTTATTGGTTTAGTGGGTGTGCAACGTGCTATTTCAGCCGTGCAATCCTTGCTGCGTGCCTTGTTAGGGCATCGCGTGAATGTGATGATTTTAGAAAAAGCACAAACCCTGAGCTTGGCGCAGTTTGAAGATTCAGAATTCTACGACAAGTTAGTCCGCGCGCGCCGAGAGGCGTCTAGCCGCCCACTGGCATTAGTGAATAAAACCTTTGGCCTATTACAAAACGCGATAGCATTGTCTGGTTTTGGTGTGCTGTTGTGGCAATTTTCCCCTTGGGTGATTGTGATGTTATTTGTGGCGGCGTTACCGGGCTTTTTAGCCGAGGCAAAATTTTCTGGGCAAGCGTTTACGTTGTTTCGTTGGCGTTCGCCAGAATCACGAAAACAAAATTATTTAGAAACCTTGCTTGCTAGAGAAGACTCGGTTAAAGAAATTAAATTATTCGGTCTAGGTAATTTATTTTTAGGTCGCTACAAGGCCATTTTCGATGGCCTGTATCACGAGGATCGGTCGCTTACTTTACGCCGAGATGGCTGGGGTTTTGTGATGAGTATGATTGCCAGCCTGACATTTTATGCCGCCTATGTATGGGTGATTATGGAGACGGTGACCGCGGTCATCACCTTGGGAGCGATGACTATGTACCTTGTGGTATTTAAACAAGGGCAGTCGGCGATCACGGCAAGCCTACAAGCGATTAGTGGTATGTATGAAGATAATTTATATGTGTCTAATCTCTACGAATATTTAGAGCAACCCGGTGATGAAATCAATGGCTGTGAAATAGTCGGTAGTCAACCTGGTGATGGTATTCGTTTTGAACATGTCAGCTTTCGTTATAATGGTGCCAGCCAACTGGCATTATCGAATGTGTCTTTTCACTTGTCCGCAGGCAACAGTTTAGCCATTGTCGGTGAAAATGGTTCAGGTAAAACCACACTCATTAAATTAATGAGTCGCTTATATCAGCCTACAGAGGGGCGTATTTTATTTGATGGTACGGATCTTAATGAATGGGATGGTGGTGCCTTACGTGCGCATATTGGCGTGATATTTCAAGATTTTTTACGCTACCAGTTTACCGTAGGCGAAAATTTAGGCGTAGGGCAGTTGAGTGTGTTTGATGACTTGAAAAGCTGGCAACAAGCCGCAGAAAAAGGCGGCGCAGCAGACTTTATTGAAAAATTACCAGAGACGTATCAAACCCAACTAGGTCGGTGGTTTAAAGGTGGGCAAGAATTGTCGGGTGGGCAGTGGCAAAAGCTGGCGTTATCGCGAGCACTCATTCGACAAGATGCCGACGTGCTTATTTTAGATGAACCTACCGCCGCAATGGATGCACAGGCAGAGGCCGATATTTTTGGTCGGTTTAAGGCAGCGTCATCGGGTAAAACCGTGGTGTTGATTTCGCACCGTTTTTCGACGGTGCGAATGGCTAGCGACATTTTGGTTATCGATAACGGCCAAATAATAGAGCGCGGAAACCATCAGAGTTTGTTGCAAGATAACGGCACGTATGCGCGCTTATTTACCTTGCAGGCAAAGGGCTATCAATAATTTTTTGCCGTGCTTTTTAGGGTAATTTAAAGGCAATAGATACCGAGTCAAGCTCCACTACTGTCCGGGATAAACTGCGCTCGTCATTCTGGGCAGTGTTTTTTTACTGATCCGGAATCCATTGTTGTTATAAAGAGACTGAGCTCTCGCTAATTAATTTTACTACGATAAGATTGGTTAAGACCAAAAAAAACGCAGTAATAAAAAAATTCCTAAACCGACACTAATGGTAAGTAATAAGTTTTTCCAGCGCCATGCAATCACGGCAGCAACGATAGCGCTGATTAAATAAGGGTTGTAAATACTCAGCCATAGTTCCCCTTTAGGCGTTAGCACGATAGGGATAAACAGTGCGGTTAATACTGCGACAGGTACGTAAGCTAAGGCAATTTTAAACCATTCAGGAAACACTATTTTTTGTGCAAAACCAAATAATACCCAGCGTACTGAATAGGTTGCCAGCACCATCCCTAGAAGCAAAATAAGATCATGATGCATGGCGATCTCCTTCTGATGTGATGGGTGCAACAGATGTAGTGTTAGCTTTCTTACAAATGACAGTAGACCAACCGTAGCCCACGGCAACACCTGCAGACGCAGCAAATAATAATCCTAGGTGATAAGGCCAGTGGGCGCAGGCAATACTCAGTACACCAGCAGTAACGGCTGCAAACCAAAACGATTTTGAGCGCAGTAGCGGGAATACAATGCCAATAAAGGTCACCACCATCGCAAACTCTAAGCCCCAATTCTCAATGTTAGGGATTTGTGCGCCCAGCAATATGCCGATGGCTGTCCAGGCAATCCAGTTAAGATACATAGAAAGCCAAGAACCTAAATAAAACCAATGAAAGTGCGAGTGTGAAAATTGATCGCCAAAACGACTCACTGCAGCTGCATAGGTTTCGTCGGTAATGCCAAAAGCCAATAGCGAACGCCACGCCAGTGATAAATGTGCGATAGCTTCCTTAAGTGCCGCTGCATAGAGTAAATGCCTAAGATTAACCACGAACGTTGTAAGGCAGATCACCAATAAAGGTGCGCCAGCGGCTAGTAAGCCAATAGCAATGAATTGTGATGCACCCGCATAAACAAAAATAGACATGGCGAGAGCAGTAACCCAGCTTATGCCACTAGGTTCTGCCAGCGCGCCAAAGATTAAACCAAAGGGCGAGGCTGAAATAAGTAATGGTAAAGTATGGCGAACACCACTAAGGAAAAATTGTAACTTCACTGTAAAACCCTATCGCTGTATATGAAAACCTAAGAGTACGTAAAAATAATTCTTAAGCAATAGCTAAGACGTGGTTTATGTAAACAGCATTTATATTCTTCCATCGGTTTTTTAGTGTAAGTTATTGTATAATGTGATTTTTTTAGACTCAAAAAAATTTAATGTTAGCAGGGTTAACGTAATGAAAAAATGGATTGTAGTTTTTTTGGCGGTATTCGCTTTTCAAAAGTGGGATGTGATTGAAAGTTACCTTCATCCCTTACCTGATTATGTATCAGAGCATAATGTCGATGTAGTAATGTATGTAAAAGCGGAATGTGATGCCTGTGATACGTCAAGAGCGTTTATGGATGAAAATGACATTGCCTACTATGAATATGATATTGAAATATCCACTAGCGGTGAACAGCAATATGATGTATTGAAGGGCGAGGGCGTGCCTCTGTTGCTGGCTAATGGAATGACAATACAGGGCTTTCAGCCAGATCGAATTTTATCATTAGCTAAAGGCTCCAGTGGGCTGTTAGGTCGGTTAGGTCTTTAAAGCCCCGCCCTTTTATTATTTACATCCGTTTGTATTGAGTAGGACAATACCCGCGAGACACGTCGGGCGAGCGTAACTGAATGTGTTTGGTTTTACGTCCGGTGACGCGTTTTCGCCACAAATTAAACGATCGGCGTTTCATCTGCTCACGCATCAACATAATAACCTGCGGTTCACCTAAACCATAGAGTGTTTCTATTGCCTCAAAGGGGGTTCTGTCTTCCCATGCCATTTCTATGATGCGAGAAATATCTTCCTCAGTCATATTGTCTGTTGTTGTCTTCACGTGTTTACCTTTGTGGTGCGTTACACTGACACCCAGTAACGGTGTTTTTTTACGTTCTTCAACGTCTACTTTGCCTATTTTGTCTGCTTTGTCTGCTTTGTCTGCTTTGTCTATTGTATGGTGTTGGCTGTATTACGCGAGTTTTTTTGTCGTCGGCATCGTTCAGAACAATAAACGATCTGATCCCACTGTTTTTCCCAACGTTTACGCCATGTAAAAGGTCGCTGACAAACAGGACAAATTTTCTCTGGTAAATTAACCTTTTTATGCGCCATTAGTATTAGGTAACAGAGGTCATGTGACGTCGTTGATGCTGGTGCTGGTGGTATTTAAGATAGTGGCCAATCCGCTGCGTCGACGCTATCGATAGCAATAGCCGTATCGGCCTCCCCTTGCCAGTGGGTAATAAATCGCTTTTCTGGATCGTAGAGTTGCTGTTGTTTTTCAATATTAAAACGGCGCCCACCCCGGGGGTCGGCCCCTACGCCTGCAATATATTGCCAATTCCCCCAGTTTGCCGCGACATCATAATCAACCAGTTGTTGTTCAAAATATGCCGCGCCACAGCGCCAGTCAAGGTCTAGTTCATAAATTAAGCAGCTAGCAACAATCTGTCGTCCACGGTTGGATAAAAATCCTGTTTGATTGAGTTGTTTCATACAAGCATTTACTAATGGCCATGGGGTATTACCATGGCACCACTGTTGAAAACGCTGTGGGTAGAAAGAGGCCAGAGGTGCTTTTTTTTGCAACCCCTTTCGGAAGAACAACAACCGCCCGTGTTGGTGTGCGTAACATTGGAAGTATTCGCGCCATAATAGCTCAAAGACAATCCAATACGTTGATTGGTTAGCACCATGTTGTTGTTCGTAATCATTAACCGCAGATACAATCTGTCGAGCCGATAAACACCCGTTGGCTAACCAAGCCGAAAATTTACTACTAAGCTGCCACTCTTCTTTTTCGCAGCCTAGAGCGTTACGGGTCTCCTTGTAATGGCTCGGCGCGTTGCCTGAAAAATACTCTTTAAGTTGCGACCAACCCTGTTGCTCTCCTCCGCTAAACCCATGAAAAGTTTTGTATGTGGATGTTGTAGAATCTGCAGAAACACGATATTGATGCTTCTCTCGTAAAGTAATATGCAGTACAGAGGGTAAAGTTTGGGGCATAGGCGTGAGCAATGCTCCCATTGATTGAAGCGCTTGCTGGGTTTCATCGTTCGACTCGATAGACTGTCGAAACTGAGAGAAACTAGTCGGTAGCTGGCCAGATGAAAAAGGTAATTGGGATTCACTAAATAACGTGAATGTATCTATGTTCACAAACGGAAGATGAGCGTGTTGGGCTTTTAACGAAGCCCACGTTTGTTGCTCGTGGTAGCCTGTTTGTTGGCTTGCGACCACGGTGGTGATCGCATAACGCGATAAAATATCGTCAATAATATCGCTTGGTATACCCTTGGCGACAATCAGTTGTTGACCTAATTTTTGTAGGCCATGCGCCAGCTCTCGCAAAGATTCCAGCAAAAATTGCCACCGGCGTTCTCCCATTGATCGATTGCCAAAATGATCTTTTTCAAACCATGTTGAATCAATACAATATAAACACACCAAGCGGTGCTTATGGTCGTCACTCAGTTGATTGACATGTTCTATGGCTGCGTTGTCATGCAAGCGGAGATCTTGAGTGAACCATAGTAAAGTGGTCGGGTCGAGAGTCGGTGCAATATGCATAGGTTAGCTTTTGGGTAAATGTAGACTAGTAAGTATAGTGCATTATTACGTATTTATAATGAGTCTAGATTGAACGCTGTAGAGACAGATGTGGATTTTTTCAGGGACATTTCAGGGACAAGGCGTTCTACTCATTAATTGATAAGGAAAAATGTAATTCGTGGTGGGCGTGGAGACAATTTTGGTATAGAGGATGTCGATAAAAAAAGCTAATGTTTGCAAAATTAACGATATCGTGCGTCTATACCTCTTCAATGGTGTTGTAACGCTAGTGATGACTAACGTTACAACATTGTTTTCAAGGGGTAATAGTGTACAAGTTTTCACTGTTCAGATTATGTTTGTCAATATTAAATTGAGCCACTCCTTCCGCTAACTGGCTTGCCATACCAGCCATTTCATTAGCGGATGCCAAGCTATCTTTTGATTGCTCAACAAGCATATGTGAACTGGTATTGATGGTGGTGATATTGTGGTTCATTTCGTCGGTGACGGCGCTTTGCTCTTCAGCGGCAATAGCAATTTGGGTATTCATATCCTTAATAGCATTAACGGTAGCGGCGATGGATTGTAATGTTTCACGCGCCACATTGGCTTTTTCTACACTTTTCTGCGCTTGAGTATGCCCTTCGCTCATCACTTCTGCCGCATTGGTGGCACCGTTTTTCAAACGATCGAGCATGATACGAATTTCGCCGGTAGATTCTTGCGTGCGTGCGGCTAATGTTCGTACTTCATCAGCTACTACGGCAAAGCCTCGGCCTTGCTCACCTGCTCTTGCTGCTTCGATGGCTGCGTTTAACGCGAGTAGGTTAGTTTGATCTGCAATACCGCTAATGACGACTAATATAGTGTCAACAGCATTAGTTTCTTCATTCAGCTGGTTAATAGTATTGGCTGCATGTTCGATGGCATTAGCTAACGAGTTGATACTTTCAACGGTTTCGCCTACCACTTTGTGACCCGTCGCAGTTGCACTGTCGGCTTCTTCTGCCGACTTTGCTGCTTCGGTAGTATTTTGCGCCACTTCTTTTACAGTTGCCCCCATTTCATTCATGGCTGTTGCGATCATATCGGTTTCTTGTTGCTGCGCCTCTATCGCGAGTTGTGACTGGGTGATGAGGCTTTTCAAGTTTTCAGAGTGTTCATATAAGCTATTGCTTGAGCAGGTAATACGGCTGACCAAATGGCTGAGCTTATTTCGGGTGTTATTTAACGCGTCGGATAAATAATTGAAATCATCGATTTTCCCGTGTGTTAACGTGGGTACGACGAGGTTTCCTTCGGCCATTTCTTTTGCATTCGAAATCATTGCCTTTAATTGAGTTGAAATAGTATGGCTCAGATAGAGGGCGATCCCAATACCTAAAATAAGACTAATCACAGCCATTGTTTGGCTAATGCCTTCTAGGCGTAGTTTTGCAGCATCTAACATTTCTGTATCTGTAGCAGCAAGTGCCTCTTGTGATTGAGCTAATGCAGCCAGTAGTGAGTTAATTTTACTTGCAGCAGGTGCGGCTTTTGTCCCTAACCAGTAATTGGCTTTGTTCCAATCATTTTTTCCGCGAGATGCAAACATTTGTAGCGGCAGTGGTGCAAATTCACTGCGAGCGCTTGAGTAATTATCCCATGCGGTTTTTTGTGCGCCAGCAAATAAAAAAGATTGTTGAGATAATTGCTTAAAGCGTTCTTCGTTGATTGCCCAACGGCTGTCAAAGTTGGCTTTGAATGTCTGATCCCCAGAGAGTAAATAAGCACGAATACTGGCAAGGCCTAAAGCGAATGAGCCTCGGCTGTCGGCCATTAACTTTAAAGCCGCTTTACGTTCAGGTGTGGCAGGTAGGTTGGCTTCGGCGTCAATCATAGCGGTAATAGCGGTGACGACTTTTTTAGCTTGGGGAGCTGCTTGCGTGAGCAACAGATTAATAGAGTCGATATTTGCCGGTGTATGCGCAATATCCTCAACTTCTTGCTGAGCCTGACGGAAGGTTTCAATTAACCGCTGTATTTCCTCTAGGCGTTGTTGATTATCGTTTTCCCCCCATTTTTTTGACAACTGCTCATAGTCGGCCATCATTAAATCGATTTTTTCCCAGCCAGCTGCACGTTCAGCTTTAAACTTATCAGCTTTGGCAGGCTCTCCACCAAGTATCAGATAAGCCCGCAGGCCTGCTAAGGAGAGGTGAATGCCATCGAGTAATCTCTCTCCGGTTAATACCGTAGGTAAACGGGTGCCGAGTAGTCGTTCTTCAATGGTATGGATTTTTCGCGTTTCATAATTAACGTAAACGGAAGTGACAAGAAAGAGCCCTAAGACAATGCCAAAGCCAGTTAGCAATGATTGTCGTAATGATAAAGTCATAAAGCCTCACAGAAAAGCATAATAGAAAAATATACAGCAAGCCCTCTATTATTGCTGTCTGTCGAGGGGTAAATTTATTTGCAGCCTACAATGTAAAGTGTAGGAGAGTATGTTTACTTTAGCGAAGTCTTTTGACTGAAAATTAAACATCGCTTTGCGGTGCTTGATCTCATACGGTGCGGGGAACCGGTGAAGGTTAATATAAAACGATAGGATAATAGCGTTAACGCCTTACAGCGGTAAGCGGGTGGTTTGTTTAACCGTTTCCATGACAAAGCTGCAACTCACATCGGAAAAGTTAGCCTTGATCAGTTTTTTATAAAGTCGATCATAATCAGGCATATCTTTCACCACAGCTTTAATCAAGTAATCTAAATCGCCACTCATGCGATAGACCTCTAATACGGCAGGGATTAACTCGGTCACTTGCTGTAACTCTTTTATCCAGTCTTCGTTATGCTGGTTGGTGCAGACCGATATATAAGCCGTTAGAGGCAGATCAATCTTATTTTGGTCGAGTAGGGCGACTCGCTGCAGTATCACACCATCTTGTTCTAGTTTTTGTAATCGTCGCCAGCAGGCAGATTTAGAAATATTCACCTTTTCTGCAATATCGCCCACCGATAAAGTGGCATCTATTTGTACTAGGTCGAGAATTGCTCTGTCTTGGTTATCCATTTCGTGCCTCTATTTATGTCTTATTTTCTAATAAATACCTATATTAAAATTAAATATAGCATTATTTCCCGTTATTTTGATTTAAAAGGATTTTTTTCTCACAATCTATTAGGTTGACTGCACAATTAGAGACAATATTCAGTCCGACTCACTATATAGTTTTACTCATGTTCTAAGCACAGTATACGTGCAGTTAGATAGACTAAAAGATGAGTATAAAGACGAGTATAAAGACGAGTATAAAGAGGAGTGTAAATAGTGATGTCATCCACAACAGCCATACGAAACACAACAGAAGCCACGCAAGAAACGGTTAATGAAAAGATGAACAGCAAGTTAATTAGTCGTATACGAGAGTCTGTTATTGGCAGCGATCACTATATTGATACGACTTTTGGGAGAAAACCATTGGTCTATGCCGATTACACAGCATCGGGTCGCAGCCTTGGTTTTATTGAAGATTATATTCGTGACCATGTCTTACCCTTTTATGCGAACTCACATACCGAGACATCTTATACCGGTGCACAAACTACGGCCTTGCGTGAACAAGCTCGCGAGATGATACGCAAAGCAGTGAATGCCAACGATGATGATGCGGTGATCTTGTGTGGCTCTGGTGCCACCGTCGCGGTAAATAAATTGGTCGATATTCTTAACTTACGTTTGCCCGCAGACCTTAATGATCGCTATGCCTTATTAGACAAAATACCGCTTAACGAACGCCCGGTGGTCTTTGTGGGTGGTTATGAGCATCACAGTAATGAACTGCCTTGGAGAGAATCTATTGCCGATGTGGTGGTTATCCCACTGGACAGCAAGGGCTTGTTAGATGTTACGTGTTTAGAGAAATCTCTTGTGGAGTTTGCAAATCGGCCCTTAAAAATAGGCTCGTTTTCGGCAGCCTCAAATGTGACCGGTATTAAAACCGATGTGAACCGCGTTAATACATTACTTAAGCAACAGGGCGCATTGGCCTTTTGGGATTATGCCGCTGCCGCACCTTATGTGGGTATTGATATGAACCCTATGACGGAAGGTGAAAATGAAAATGAAAATGAAAATGAAAATGAAAGTTATAGCAAAGATGCGATATTTATTTCACCGCATAAATTTGTCGGCGGCCCCGGTACACCCGGTGTATTAATTGTTAAAAAATCGTTAATGAATAATCGCGTGCCCGCCATGCCCGGTGGCGGCACGGTGTTGTATGTAACACCGGAAGATCATGTGTTTACCACAGATCTTGAGCGTAAAGAAGAGGGCGGCACGCCGGCGATTGTTGAATCTGTTCGTGCGGGCTTGGCATTCTCTTTACAGCAACAAGTTGGCACAGATGTGATTGAGGCACGAGAAGAAAATTTTGTGAACCGAGCACTAGAAACGTGGAAGCAGTCCCCTAATATGGATGTGCTGGGTAATACGGAAGTCGACCGTTTGGCGATAGTGTCATTTCGTATTAAACACGACGATAAATTTTTGCATTATGGTTTTGTTGCAGCGTTATTAAATGATGTTTTTGGTATTCAAGCGCGTGGCGGTTGTTCTTGCGCAGGGCCTTATGGGCATACTTTACTAGGTATGGATATGGCCTATAGCAAGGCTATTGAAGGTGAGTTATTAAATGGCAATATGTTATTACGACCGGGTTGGGTGCGCATTAATTTCAATTATTTTATTGATGAAGAAACTTATCAATACCTTGTTGGTGCAATTCAATTAGTGGCGGCACATGGCTGGCGACTATTACCGTTTTATTACTTTGATCAAGTGAGTGGTGTATGGCGCTATCAAGATAAAAAAATTCCGTTGTTTAGTGATCTTAATGACATTCATAAAGTCGCTATGGGCGAGACATTGGTACAAGATAGTGCCCGTTATTCGGTTAATGACTTAGCTGATTTTTTAGCGAAGGGTGAGAAAGAGTTACTGCGAACCGATAGATATGACATTGAATTGCAATACGCGATTAGCTTGTCAGAAAAGGCAGAAAAATTGCGGTGGTTTGTATTGCCGCAAAATATTAAAAAAGTGTAGGCGAGGCTTTGATGGAATGGACTTGGAGTATATCCGCACTATTTTTTTCCACTCTGCATTCATTACCTTTTATCCTGCTCTTTATCGGAGTGTTAATTGGTTTGATACTAGGGCTCACCGGATCCGGTGGGTCATTAGTGGCGGTACCATTACTCGTGGTACTACTTTCTATTG
>Ga0307488_10001063_pt1 | contig 22988 bp, 21 predicted proteins | sample SB02metaG_FD_202248 | JGI IMG/M metagenome (GOLD analysis project Ga0307488, IMG submission 202248) | Sea-ice brine microbial communities from Beaufort Sea near Barrow, Alaska, United States - SB 0.2 | ecosystem: Environmental > Aquatic > Marine > Coastal | place: USA: Alaska | collected... | reverse complement strand
GGCTTTTGAATTAATGGGAAGATTTGGTGGAGCAAGTGACGAAGCAAGAGAATATGCTGATATGGTAAAAAACCTTGACGGATTGAAAGTTTTTACGACAGAAAATCAGTCAATTGCCGCAGATATGCAGAGTAAAGTAGATAAATATTTGAAATCTTCAAATTTATATGAACTTTTTAGCGTAAACGATAAAGAGGCTAATGTAAAAATTTATGTAAGAGAAGGTAAAGATGATGATCATGTAAAAGAGTTATTAATGTTCGTTAACGGAATAGGAAAGCACATTGAAGGAAATGGATCTGGTCGCAGTGCTGAAGCCGTAATCGTTTCTTTAACAGGAGATATTGACTTGAATAAGATTGCTGAATTAACTGAGAGCATGAATATTTCTGGATCAGAGCATTTGAAAAAAGTAAAAAAATAAAAAAACCTATCACTTCAGTTTGAATAAGAAAATCGAACTGAAGTGGTTATTTTAAAACGAGCATGTTAAAAGTTTAATCATTCAAGTGAATGATTAATTGCGAACAGTAAGTGACAGTTAAAAAACAATAAAATTAAACACATGAAACAATTTTTTAAATATTTTGGAATATTGGTAATGATTGTCATATTTACAATTTCATGTGATGATAATCCATCATTACAGAAATATTATGTTGATAGTCAAGAAAGTGCTGACTTTATTTCATTGGACATTCCAGCAAGTGTTATTGAATTAAAAGATGAGAACACATCAGCAGATGCAATTGAAACACTTGAGTCAATAAAGAAAGTAAACTTTTTAGGTTTTAGATTAACGGATAAAAATATTGTTGAATTTTCTGCAGAAAAATTAAAAGTAAAACAGATTCTTAAAAACCCAAAATACCAAGAATTGATTTCTATAGGAGGTAGTAATCAATCTTTAAGCGTTAAGTTTTTAGGAGAAGATGATGCTATTGATGAAGTTATTATTTTTGGATCAGATAAAGAACAAGGATTTGCTCTTGTAAGAGTATTGGGATCTAATATGGACCCTGCCAAAATGATGCAACTAGCACAAGAAATAAAAGTTGATGGACAAGACAGTTCTTTAAAACAACTAGAATCTTTTATGAAAAATTTCAATTAAAACTATAATTCACTTAACTTTAAGGGCGCTTTGATTTATTCATAGCGCCTTTTTAACTTTAAATTAACGGCATAAAAATTGCAAATAAAGTTATAATTCACGTTCATTGTAACTTTAAAGCATTTTATGGCCCTAAATAAATATTTATCTTTTATATTCTTTTTCCTTTCAATATTTTCATTTTCACAATCGAATAGTTATCGTGCTGAAAAAGAAAAAATAAATGATTTAGTTCATACCAAATTAAATGTGAGTTTTGATATTCCAAATTCGAAATTACATGGTGAAGCATGGATAACGTTAACTCCTCACTTTTTACCGAGTTCTAAAGTAACACTTGACGCGAAAGGAATGTTGATACATTCTGTAAAGATGAATGGAAGCAAAGTGCCTTATAATTATTTCGAAAAAAGATTGTTGGTTATTGATTTAGATAAAACCTATCAAAAGGGTGCTGAATTTACAGTTTATGTCAACTATACATCTCAATCGGATACTTTTAAAAATGATGAAAAAGGATTGTATTTTATTGACCCAAGAGATGAAGACCCAAACAAACCTACACAGATATGGTCAGAAGGAGAAACAGAACATAATAGTAAATGGTTTCCGACGATTGATGCTCCTAATCAAAAATCATCTCAAGAAATTTCTCTTACCGTTCCAGAAAAGTATGTTACGCTTTCTAATGGATTGCTGACAAATGAAAAAAGGAACACAGACGGTACACGAACTGATACTTGGAAACAAGACTTAAAGCATGCTCCATATTTATTTTTTATTGGAGTTGGAGAGTTTAGTGTTATAAGAGACCAATGGAAAGGAAAAGAAGTGAACTATTATGTAGAAAAGGAATATGAGTCATTAGCCAGAAATATTTTTGGAAAAACACCAAGAATGCTTCAGTTTTTTGAAGATTTATTGGGCGTTGAATATCCTTGGGATAAGTATAGTCAGATTGTGGTAAGAGATTACGTAAGTGGCGCTATGGAGAACACTACAGCAGTTGTCCATTCTGATGCAGCATATCAAGAATTAGGAGAATTGGTTGATGAAAATGTGCAGGAGAGTGTGATTTCTCATGAGGTAATTCATCATTGGTTTGGTGATTTAGTTACCGCTGAAAGTTGGAGTAATCTTGCTATGAATGAAGCATTTGCTAGTTATGGAGAGTACTTATGGAACGAGCATGAATACGGCAAAGACGTTGCAGATCATTGGATGATCAAAGAAAAAAATAAGTATTTAGACGGAGCCAATGAAGGTAAGAAATTAATACGCTTTAAATACGATAGTCCGAATGATCTATTTGATCAAGTGAGTTATGAAAAAGGAGGGCTTATACTACATATGCTAAGAAATTATCTTGGCGATAAAATGTTTTTTGCAGGATTAAAAAAATACTTAATCGATAATAAATATGGTGCAGCAGAGTCACATCACCTGAGACTGGCTCTTGAAGAAGTAAGTGGAAAAGATTTAAATTGGTTTTTTAATCAATGGTTTTTAGGGAAAGGTCACCCAAAGGTTCAAGTAACAAGCATTGTGGGACAATTCGAAAACAAAATTGAAGTCTATCTAAGGCAAGTAGAAAATGTATTTGAATTTCCAATAACCATTGAAGTATACGAAGAGAAAGGTATGTCTTCTCATGAAGTTTGGGTAGATTCTACTGAGGAGGTTTTTGAATTTGCAATTAGTTCTAAAGTGAAATTGGTTAATATAGGCTCTTCTGATGTATTGCTTTCAGAAATTACACAGCATAAAACATTAGAAGAGTATTTATATCAATATAAACACGCACAGAACTATGTAGATAGAAGAGATGCAATTTTATATATTTCAGAGCATCAAGAAAACAAAAAGGCGTTTAGAGTGCTTTCAGACGCCCTTAATGACAAGTCCATGCACTTGCGTATATTGGCATTGGAAAAAATAGATTTTGTTAATAAATATAGTAAAGGAGATGCTATAAAAGCGGTTGAAAATCTAGCAAAAAATGATTCAGAAACATTAGTTCAAGCAGCAGCGAATATCACATTGGCAAAATTGGTGGATCCAGCATATATACCGCACTTTATAAAAGCTTTAAATAGCAAGTCTTACAAGGTTATTGAAAGCGCGGTAGTTGCGTTATATCAGCTTGATAAGTTAAATACACTAAAGAAAATAGAAGCATTGCCAGAAAAAGTAAGAGATAACATGTCAAATGTCCTTACAGGATATTATCTCGAAACCAAAGATGTTAAGAACATGAATTTCGTATCGAAACACTTAATTCAAGGATTGTTTTTTACACAAGATAGAAAAACTTCCAATGCTTATAAAGATGCATTTGTATGGATTTCAAAAAGTGATAGTAAAGAGGCAATTTCCAATCTTGTAGAGAGTTTAGTCAATTCAGGAATTAAATTCAATAAATTCGGTGGAGATGCTGCAGCAATGAATTTCTTACGTCAAATGAATGCTGTGCAGAAAGAAATGAATCACTCTAATGAAGAAGAGTTAATTATGATCATACGTAAAGGCATGGCGCAACTTGTCAATTAATGCAAGTAGCTCTTAAAAGTGCCATTTTTATAAAAAACAACAATTTTATCAATTTCTGAATTTTCAGAAGATTTTTTAGAAATACTAGAAACAGTAACTTTTTCTTGATTTGGAGATGGAGTAGGAGAAATCCTTTTTTCGATGGTTTTAGGAAAATCACCTTTTCCATTTAATAACCAATACAATTCTACAGTTGGATATTTATCTAGCACCTTCATCACGAAATCCAAACTTGGTTTATTCCTTCCAGATAATAAATGCGAAATACTTGAGCGCTGAATAGTAATAGAATCTGCTAATGCAGTTGCAGTTAAATTGTAATATTCCATTACTTTTTTTAGTCTCTCCGAAAATTCAAGATTGTTTACCATTGTAACACATTAGACGCTATTACAAATGTAAACTTTCAAAAACTCATATACAACGATTTTATTAAAAGAATATTTATATGAAATAAAAACTTTATATAAATAGCGTTAATTAACTAAAATTAAGTTATTTATAGTTTGTATATAGGTTTTACTTATATAAAAAAAACGTAAATTTTATATTCATTTCAAAGATATAGTATTGTAAACACTAATTTTAAAATCCATTTCATTGTTATTACAAATGTAAACTTACGAATGTTTATTTTTGCCATATGAAAGTGTTAGAGTTAGATCAATTAGAGGAATGGTATTCAGAAAATTTTCAATCAAAATTATCTGGAAGGAGAATATTATTTGATGATATATCTCCATTAATTACTGATTTGAATAAAGAATTTCAGAGAAATATTTTGGGATATTCAGTGAATCAGATTCCTATTTATAAGATATCTATCGGGAATGGTTCAAAGAAAATTATGATTTGGTCCCAAATGCATGGAAATGAAAGTACTGGAACGAAGGCATTATTTGATGTGTTCAATTTTCTATCACATCCGAAAGAGTTATCACCTATTGCAGACAATATTTTAGAAAATTGTTCATTGATTTTTATTCCAATATTAAATCCTGACGGATCTATTAATTTTACTAGAGAAAATGCTGAGGGTATTGATTTAAATAGGGATGCTGTGGATTTAAAAGCGGTAGAGAGTAATATTTTACGCACAATACTTGATGAATTTGAACCTCATTTTTGTTTTAATCTTCATGACCAACGCTCAATTTTTAATGTAGAAAATACTCAGAATCCAGCAATACTCTCATTTCTTGCTCCTTCAGTAGAAGAAACAAGAAAGGTAACACGAGGGCGTAAAGAGACGATGAGTGTTATAGTGTCTATGAATAAGTTGTTGCAGCAAGTAATTCCAAATAGCATAGGAAGATATACTGATGAATATTATCCTACGGCGACAGGGGACAATTTCCAGAAACTTGGATACAATACGATTCTGATTGAGGCAGGTCATTTTCAAAACGATTATGATAGGGAGATTACACGAAAGTTTAACTTTTATGGACTCTTGCAAGGTATTTATACGATTGCAACTGAAGAGAAGCAAGATAATTGGAAACCTTATTTTGACATTCCGAATAACGATAAAAAATATTTTGATGTTATTTATAGAAATGCAAAAGTTATAGAAGACGACAAGGAATTGATAGTTGATGTTGGAATATTGTTTAAATACAAAATTGTAGAGAGTAAACTACTTCAATATGAGCATGTTGAAAAAAAAGGAGACCTATCATCTTACTTTGGGCATAAAGAAATAGATTTGAGTAATAAAACGTTTTCGTAATGATTTATTGAACTTATGGCAATAAAAATTGCTTTTTGTTAAGTATTTTTTATTATTTTTGCAAATTATATTTTCTTACTAAAAACTAATTTATTTATGAAAAAATTTATTTTAGATGAAATAGATCATCAGATACTTGATATTCTAATTGATAATGCTAGAACACCTTTTACAGACATTGCTAAGAAACTAATTGTTTCAGCAGGTACAATTCACGTACGTGTTAAAAAAATGGAAGAAGAGGGTATTATTATGGGATCTACGCTGACATTAGATTATGAGAAAATGAATTATTCATTTATTGCTCATGTTGGTATTTATCTTGAAAAAACTTCAAAAACAATGGACGTAATTGAAGAGTTACGAAAAATTTCAAACATCACAGTTGCTTATATAACTGCTGGAAAATATAATGTTTTCTGTAAAATTCGTGCCAAAGATACGAATCATGCTAAAGAAATAATTTTTCAAATTGATGATATTGATGGCGTTGCACGTACTGAAACAATGATATCGCTTGAGGAAAGTATAAATGATAAAAAAAGATTGATGCATTCAATTTTTAGAGAGCTTTAAGAAAAATATATATTTCATAAAAGCCTTATCAAAATTGATAAGGCTTTTTTTATGAAGTTTTGTTTTTTACAGTATATTTATCCCTCTAAAAACGACAAATTATCATTACATATAAAAAACATAATTTAACTGACAATCAGTTAGTTGATTTATACAAGTCACTTCTCAAGCCGAGAATGATTGAAGAGAAAATGTTAGTCCTACTACGTCAAGGTAAAATCTCTAAATGGTTTTCAGGTATAGGACAAGAAGCGATTGCTGTAGGCGTTACGTCATCTTTGGATAAAGATGAATACATCTTGCCTATGCATAGAAATCTAGGTGTTTTTACAACAAGAGAAGTTCCGCTTGATAGATTGTTTTCTCAATGGCAAGGAAAAATGAACGGTTTTACTAAAGGTAGAGATCGCTCTTTTCACTTTGGTACACAAGAGTATAATATTATAGGAATGATATCTCATTTGGGACCACAATTAGGTGTTGCAGATGGAATAGCATTGGCCAATAAATTAAGAAAAGAAAAGAAAGTTACTGCCGTTTTTTCTGGTGAAGGAGGAACAAGTGAAGGTGATTTTCATGAAGCATTGAATATTGCTTCGGTATGGAGTTTGCCAGTTCTTTTCTGTATTGAAAATAATGGATATGGCTTGTCAACTCCTAGTACACAACAATTTGTCAATCCAGATGTTGCAGATAAAGGTATTGGATATGGAATGGAAAGTTATATTATTGACGGAAATAATATTATTGAAGTTTACAGTAAAATATCAGAATTAACGAAGAGTATTCGTAAAAATCCACGTCCTGTATTGATTGAGTTTAAAACTTTCAGAATGCGAGGACATGAAGAGGCGAGTGGTATCAAATATGTACCCAAAGAATTAACCGAACAATGGGCAGCAAAAGATCCAATTAAGAATTTTCAGAAATATTTATTAGATAAAAAATTGATTACCCTTGATGAGATCTTAGTAATAAAAAAAGGAATCAGTAATGAAATTGATATCAACTGGAAAAAAGCAGTAAAAGAAGAAATTGTTGTTTCTACTACTTCTAATGAACTTTCAGATGTTTTTCAATCATTTGATTATCAACAAGTAAATCCGTCAGATAAAAAGTCTAAAATCCGTCTTGTTGATGCTATATCCCATAGCTTAAGACAGTCAATGGAGAAATATGAAGATTTGGTCATCATGGGGCAAGATATTGCTGATTATGGAGGAGTTTTTAAAATTACCGAAGGTTTTTTAGAACAATTCGGTGAAGATAGAGTTCGGAATACACCAATCTGCGAATCTGGAATTATTGAAACTGCTTATGGATTATCACTTAATGGAATCAAAAGCGTTGTGGAATTACAATTTTCAGATTTTGTGACTTCAGGATTTAATCCAGTTGTAAATCTATTGGCAAAATCATTTTATCGTTGGGGACAGAATGCAGATATTGTATTGAGAATGCCTTGTGGAGCAGATGTAGGTGCTGGACCATTTCATAGTCAGACAAATGAGGCTTGGTTTACTAAAACTCCTGGATTGAAAGTTGTATATCCTGCGTTTCCTCAAGATGCTAAAGGGTTACTCGCTACGGCAATTAATGACCCGAATCCTGTATTGTTTTTCGAGCATAAAGCAATTTACAGATCTATATATCAAGAAGTCTCTGATGATTACTTTACAATCCCATTTGGGAAAGCAAATCTATTAAAAGAAGGAAATGAAGTAACAATTATTTCTTACGGAGCGGGAGTTCATTGGGCTTTAAAATCATTGGAAATGTTGACTCTTTCTGCTGATTTGATAGATTTAAGAAGTTTACAGCCTTTAGATACCGAAATGATTTATGAGTCTGTAAAGAAAACAGGGAAAGTTATTATTCTGCAAGAAGACAGCCAGTTTGGAGGAATTGCTTCTGATTTATCAGCGATGATTACTGAAAACTGTTTTGAATTTCTAGATGCTCCAGTTAAACGTTGTGCAAGTATTGAAACACCTATACCTTTCGCGAAACAATTAGAAGATGCATATTTATCAAAAAGCCGTTTTGTGGCTGATTTACATGAACTTATGAAATATTAAATGCTTGAACATTTTTTTCAATGTCCCTACTGTTGGGAAGAGATTTCATTTTTGTTAGACTCTTCTATTTCTTCTAATGAATATATTGAAGACTGTGAAATATGCTGTAATCCTATTGAAACAAGTGTTAAGTTTGAAAATGAAGTTTTAACCTCATTTGAAATAAAAAATTTAGAACAGTAGTTATGGATATTATGTATACTTTGGATATTATCGGAACTTTTGCGTTTGCAATTAGTGGAGCATTAGTTGCTTCAAATAAAAAGTTTGATTTATTTGGTGTGCTAATTATAGCATTTGCTACTGCAGTTGGAGGAGGAATGATGCGAGATGTTCTTATCAATGCACATCCTATTAACTGGATAGGAGAATTAAATTATATCTGGACAATTTTAATTGCTGTTATATTTACTTTTTTATTCAAAAGTAAAATTGCTCCATTGAGTAAAACGATGTTTTTATTTGATACTATTGGGATCAGTGTTTTTACGCTTCTTGGTATCCAGAAAGGGTTAGATTATGATTTACATCCTTTTATTGCAGTGGTTATGGGAATGGTGTCGGCAGTGATGGGAGGAGTCATACGAGACGTATTGAGTAATGAAATTCCGTTAATTTTCAGAAAAGAAATTTATGCTTCAGCCTGTCTTGCAGGTGGTGTTGTATTCTTAATCTGTAATTACTTTAATCTTCCTGAAGTAGTAAAGATTTTGACTACAATGATTACCATTATTGGGATACGTATTGTTGCGGTAAAATACCATTTAGAACTGCCAAAAATCAAAGATGATTTATTTGGAAAATAATCCTTTATTCAATTGAAACCAACCGTTCATCAATTGAGTTTAACAATTTATTAGTTAAATTTAACTTGATATTAAAAAAAAATCATTATCTTACATTAGTATTATTGCTAGTAATATTAAAAAATCTCTTTTTTTAGGTTTGCAAATGTAAATTTCTTATTTACATTCAGTTAATCTATTTAAGATATTAATTTAAATTGAAAAAGAAATGAAAGATTTATCTTCGCATAAAAAAATCGCCCTAATTTTAATTATTGTTATTCCATTTTTGTTTTCAGCTCCACTATTTAGTATGCTGTATGAAATGCTTATATAGTTAGTTTATTATTTAATATAATCATCAGAGGAGTTAGTTTCCTACTAATGATTATATAAGCCCTGGAACCATTCTTTATCAATAAAAGAAGAATGCAGCATACAAAACTTGTAAATGCAGTAGTACACCAAGCAGGAGTATTGTAATACAACGCTGTTTAGGCAACTGGAAGTACAGTAATAATTTCTTCTCCCATATATGCCTGTTTTAAATAGGCCATTATTCCCATTAAATTCCAGATAAGCGCTACACTACTGATCACCTAAAATCCAGTTGTTGGCTAGTTCATTGAATTGGTTATAATTAGTTGATTTTAGGTTAGTTAAGGAATATGAAATTAACAGAAAACTTCAATATTTACTATTCAAAATCACTACAAATTAACAACTATTCATAAATAAATGCTGTAAACCCTTTATAAAGGTTGTATCTTCGCAAGATTAAAAATATAGAAAAATGTCTGTAGTTTCTGCCATAGAATTAGAAGAGAGAAAAAAAGGGAAAGATTTATATAGTTATCAAAAAGGTGCTATTAATAAAATTTTCAAGGCTTTTGAAGATGCTCCAGATGACTATCATTTATTGTATCAGTTGCCGACAGGTGGAGGAAAAACAGTTATTTTTTCTGAAATAGTAAGACAGTATTTAAAGCATCATAAAAAGAAAGTTTTAGTGCTTACACACAGAATTGAACTGAGTAAGCAGACTTCTAATATGCTGACAGAATTCGGTGTTTCTAATAAGGTAATTGATAGTAAAGCAGACCTTAGTGACCAAAATGAGTATAGTTGTTTTGTCGCTATGGTAGAGACATTGAACAATAGGTTAAATGATAATAAACTAGATATTTCTGATGTCGGTCTTGTTATTATTGATGAAGCACATTACAATTCATTTACTAAAATATTTAAGTTTTTTGAAACGTCATTTTTATTAGGTGTAACAGCAACTCCTTTAAGTTCTAATGTTAAACTTCCGATGAAGGATAATTATGATGAACTTATTGTCGGTGAAACGATTGAATCACTCATTGAAAATGAGTTTTTGTCAAAAGCAGAAACCTACTCATACAACGTAGGACTTACTTCGCTAGAAGTAGGGACCAATGGTGATTATACTGTAAAATCTTCTGAAGATTTATATACCAATAATGATATGCTTTCTAAGTTGTTACAATCATATCAAGAACATTCTATTAAGAAAAAGACATTAATTTTCAATAACGGAATCAATACTTCAATACATGTATATGAAGCGTTTAAAGCTGCAGGGATTCCAATAGCACATCTTGACAATACAGTTTCCAAGAAGGATCGTAAAATGATCTTAAAATGGTTTAAGGATACGCCTCATGCAGTATTAACTTCAGTGAGTATCTTAACGACTGGATTTGATGAGCCGACTGTCGAAACAATTGTATTAAACAGGGCAACTAAATCTCTTGGGTTATACTATCAAATGATCGGTAGAGGCTCTCGTATTCTTAAAAATAAAAATACTTTTAAGATTATAGATTTAGGAAATAATTTACATCGATTCGGTCCTTGGGGAGCAAACTTGAATTGGCAGAAAATATTTAATTCACCGAGTTATTACTTAGACAATTTATTGAGTGATGAAGAGTTGGAAGGGAATTTTCGCTATGAAATGCCGGAAGAATTAAGAGAGCAATTTGCTAAATCTGAAGATATATACCTTGATATTAAGAAAACATACATAAGTACAGTAAGTCAAGGACAATCTTCAAAGGCAGTACTTGAAAAATCAATTGAACATCATGCTAAAATGTGTGCTGAAAATAGTGAGGATGTATATGATGCTTATGAATTAGCAAAGAAACTAGGAGATGATATTGATCATCGACTAGATCGCTATGCAAAATGCATCAGTCGAAGTACACATAATTTTATGGATTGGTTAAGAGATGATTATCGTAAAAAATTGCGTGCACATTTACGTGAAAATTTTGATACAATTTATGAAGGAATTCACGGTCATCCTCCTGTAGATTAGTATTCGTTAAATTTCCAAGCAATAATTCTGCTTTTCTTATTTCCTTGAGACATTTTAATGACATGATGCGTAGTTTTTAACTTATCTAATTGCTTAATTAGTTTAGGTAAATTCTCTTTTTTAGAAGCCAAAGTCGTGAACCATCCAACTTGTGTTTTAAATTGAACACTTTGTTTTATCATTCTTTTAATAAACAATGCTTCGCCACCATTACACCATAATTCGTTGGATTGACCTCCGAAATTTAGTTCAAGACTCTCTGAGTCGTGTAGGCTTTTTAATTTTCGTAGCGTTCCTTTTGTTGCTTCTTCTTTCGAACTATGAAATGGAGGGTTACACATCGTAAAATGATAATATTCCTTGTCTTTTATAACTCCTTGAAATATATTGGCATTATCATTCTGAAGTCTTATCTCAATATTCTTGGCTAGGTTTTTAGTCAATTTCACATTGGATTGAGCACTTTTTACGGCTACTTGATCAATATCAGCACCTACCATTTCCCAGTTGTATATCTGTGAGCCTAAAATAGGATAGATACAATTGGCTCCAACACCAATATCCAATCCTTTAATATCTTTTAAAATCTCATCACTGGTCAATAAATCATTTAAAACATGAATGTAATCAACACGTCCAGGAATAGGAGGACAGAGATAATTGTCTGGAAGATTCCAATCTGTAATCTTATAATGATGTTTTAAAAGTGCCTTATTTAAGTGTAAAACCGCTTCTGGATTGGAAAAGTCGATGCTTTTAGTTTGATGATTATTTAGAATTACAAACTTCTTAAGTTCATTATGAGCCTTACTAAGCGTGTCAAAATCGTAGGATTCGTTGTGTATATTTTCTGGATGCATGGAAAAATTTAAAGAATAAATTATTTTTTGTAAAGATACCTAATTATATGATTCAGTCGTAAATAAACGTACCTTTGCACTTTTATAATTTATTAGATATGTCAACATTTATTGAGCTAGGAATTCGTAAAGAATTTATAGAGGGATTGAAAGAATTGGGAATTAAAGAGCCTACAGAGATCCAAGAAAAAACAATTCCAATCTTATTACAATCTGAAACAGATTTTGTCGGGCTTGCTCAGACAGGAACTGGAAAAACAGCTGCTTACGGACTGCCAATATTACACCATATTGACACGTCAAAGCCTGAAATTCAAGCCTTGATTTTATCTCCTACAAGAGAATTGGTACAACAAATAAAAAAGCAACTCTTTAAATTCACGAAGTATGTTGATGAGAAAATATTCGTAGAAGGAATCTACGGAGGTGAAAAGATCGATATACAAATCAAAGCCTTAAAACGGACTACACATGTTGTGGTAGCAACTCCTGGAAGATTGATCGATATGATTGAAAGAGGGGATGTTGATATAAAAAATATCAAAACATTGGTGCTGGATGAAGCAGACGAAATGTTGAGTATGGGTTTTAAACAAGATTTAAATAGAATCTTAAAATTCACAACTGGATCAAGAAGTACTTGGTTGTTTTCTGCTACTATGCCTGATGAAATTCAACATATTATTAAAAAATATATGTCTTCAGACGCTACTAGAATTGAAGTGAATAAAAACGTATTGGTAAATGCGAACATCACGCATCAATTTATAAAAACTACTGTAAAGGAGAAAAATGAATTACTTATTAAATTATTAGAAACAAGAGGTCAACAAAGAGGAATTATTTTCTGTAGAACAAAAGCAGGAACTCAAAACTTGACTCGGTTTTTAAAAGAGGAAGGCTTTTCAGTGGGAGCATTAGAAGGGGATATGCAACAGAGAGATCGTGAGAAAGCGATGCGTGCATTTAAAAATGAAAACACTCAGATATTAATATCGACAGATGTATCTGCAAGAGGAATCGATGTAAATGATTTAGCTTTTATCATTCATCACCAACTGCCAGAGAATTTAGAATATTATACACACAGAAGCGGTAGAACGGCTAGAGCTGGTAAAACAGGTTATTCTATTGCATTAATTATTCCTAACGAATTACAAAGAATACAAGAAATAGAAAAAGGATTGGGAATTTATTTCAAGGAAAAAACACTTTAATCATTGATTTACAGATAATTAATTAATTTTTTATTTTCTCAAACAAGACGAATCTATAAAATTCAAATAGAATCCTTATATTTGCAACTGTTTCAGAGTAAAAAACGCTACATTATAGGGAATTACTGATACAAATTATATTAAAACTTAAAACTAGAATTAGAGTACATGGCTGGATCACAGGAGACATTTGGTAAAAAAGAAAGAGAGAAGAAACGTCTAAAAAAACGTGAAGAAAAAAAGAAAAGAGCATTAGAAAGAAAATCAAATCCTACAGGAAATGAGTTTGTTTATGTGGATGAATTTGGAAATCTAACTGATACGCCAATGGACCCTGCTAATAAAATTAAAGTTGAAGCAGAAGACATTATATTAGGAATTCCTAAAAAAGAAGATAGAGACGAAGAAGAAGAATCTGCTAAAGAAGGGAAAGTATCATTTTTTGATACTTCTAAAGGTTTTGGTTTTATTCTTGATTCAAGAACACAAGATAAATATTTCGTTCACGTAAGTGGATTGATAGATGAAATTGCTGAAAATGACAAAGTTACTTTTGAACTTGAAAGAGGATTAAAAGGAATGAATGCAGTGAGAGTTAAAAAGATCTAAATATTAAATATTATATATATAAAAGACTGCTTTAAAGCAGTCTTTTTTTTGTTTAAGAATTCTTCTCTTCAATCCATTTTGAAAGGTATTTGGTACTTTTTAGAGTATGGTGCTTTAACATTGAGCCTGTAAAATTATGTAATCTATGGCTGTTTAATTCCGTATGACTAAATCGAATTTTCTCTAAAAATACATTTTCAAATAAAGAAACTTCAAAACATTGATTGATAATAGTTACACCATTTTTCTGTGCTTGGATCCATTCCTTTTTATTTTCAAATAATTCTATAGCCTTATCTACAAATTTTTCTAAATCATTCTCTATAAATCCATTCCAATCATGATTTTCTTTCATTCCTTCAGCACCAATACTTGTAGTGACACTTGGAGTTCCATAAATCATTGCATCTAGTAACTTTCCTTTTAATCCTGCGCCAAACTGGATAGGAGCCAAGCACACTCTATAACTGGTGAAAGTTTCTTCTAAATTCTCTGCCCAACCTTTAATTATAAATCCTTCCTTTGGATTGTGTAATTGTTGAACTCTTTCAGTTGCATACGCTCCATAAATATGAATTTCAGCCTTTGGAAGTTTTTTTCGAATAATTGGCCAAATACTATTTTTAAGATGAATTACTGCATCTAGATTTGGTTGATGTTTGAAATTTCCAATCGTCATAAAGTGATTGCGACCCTCATAGGAGGTGTAAGAATTTATACTATCTATGGAAATTGATTTTTGTAAAAATGGTAGATAATGCAATAATGAACTATCAATATTAAACGTTTCAGTCACAAATTCATATTCATATTTAGAGATAATCAATGATACATCACAACGATATATACTTGCTATTTCGCGCTTAGCAATATCACTTTGAAAATGGACTAAAGTAGCACTAGTATTCTCTTTTTGTGCTTGATGACGCGCATGTCTTAAAAATTGTAAATCTATGGTATCTAATATTTTCAAAGCCTCTGGACAATTTTCATCTACGCGCCACCCATATTGTTCTTCTGTAAGATAACGGTCATACAGCACAATGGATGGATTCAATTCTTTGACTTGAGTATTAAAATTTGAATTATTTAATTCAATATCAATTGTTTGAATATTTAATTGTTCTAGTGGAAAAGATTTATCTGTTTTTGAAGCAGCACAGCCAAACGTGATTTTATAGTCATTTTTTTGAAGCAAATGAATAAGTTGTAACATTCTAGTTCCTGCTGCTGTAGAATCTGGTTCTGGCCATACAAGTCCTATGATGAATACATGCTTACTCATTAATCTTTAAAACTAATATTAGTAGGCAATTCAAAAATTTCTAATTCAAAATATGGTACTGCAGCCAATAAATGGTCAAATAAATCTGCCATAATATACTCATAGTTTGCCCAACGTTTATCACTGCTAAAAGCATATATCTCAATAGGAATTCCCTGAGTTGTTGGGGCCAATTGACGCACCATAATCATCATATCCTTATTTATAGCAGAATGAGATTCTATATAACTTTCTGCATATTTTCGAAACACACCAATATTAGTCAAGTTTCGACCATTCAATAGGCTTTCTTTATTTATATTATTCTCACTGTTATGAGTTGTGATTTTATCTTGTTGATTCTTTAAATATTTTGAAATCAATTCAATTTCAGTAAGTTTAATTACTTCATTTTGGGATAAATACTTAATACTGCCTATTTTAATATTTAGAGCTCTCTTAATACGTCTACCTCCAGAATCAGTCATTCCTCTCCAGTTCTTAAAGGAGTCAGAAATTAAAGCATATGTTGGGATTGTAGTGATAGTATTATCAAAATTCTGTACTTTAACTGTCGAAAGATTTATTTCTGAAACATCTCCATCAGCACCATATTTTTCAATCGTTATCCAATCTCCAATACGTACCATATCATTAATGGAAACTTGGATACTGGCAACAAAACCAAGAATTGTATCTTTAAAAATTAATAGTATCACTGCTGACAAGGCTCCTAAAGCAGTAAAAAACTTCCAAATAGGTGTTCCAGTAATGATTGCGAATGACAGGATAAATCCAGCAACCCATACAAAAATCATAAATACCTGAATATAACTATCAATAGGTTTGTCTTTTAATCTTGGTAAGGTCTTAAAGTAATCTTTCAAGGTGTTTAACAAACTTCTTACAACCCAAAGCGTCACTACAACTGCAAAAATCTGTATTGCTTTTTCAATAATATTTTCAAGATATGGGAAATCTACTAGTATAATTGGAATCCATTCTATCGCGATCAACACTGGAATTATATGAGCAATATTTCTAGGAACCTTATTTTTTACCAAATAGTTGTCAAAATTGGTTTTTGATCTAAATGCCAATATATTAAAAGCTTTGATCAATATTTTTCGCGCGCTATAATCAATTATCAATATGATGATTAATGCTGATACTAGTAAAAAAAACATATTCAGGTATATTGCCGATGACTCAGTCAACCCAATTGATATGAAGTAATCATAAGCGAAATGTGCGTATTTTTTCATTGGATAAAATTTAAAGTGCAAATGTATTGACAATAAAGGAACTTCTGCGGTTAAACATCTGTTAAAAAAGTCTCAACTTCAATAACTTCTCCTGCATTCATAGAATTTAAATGGATGTTTCCAATACGATTCCGTATCAATCTCAAGGTAGGAAACCCAACAGCCGAGGTCATTTTTCGAATTTGACGAAACTTACCTTCTGTTAGCGTAATTGAAATCCAACTAGTAGGACCGTGCCGTTCATCACGAATTTTCTTTTTTCTTTCTATTAAATGTGGTTCCTTAATTAATTTAGAAGCCTTCGAAGGCTTGGTTAGATATTTACCACCATCAAACCCTATTTCTACACCTTTTTGAAGTTTTTCAATAGCATCATACGTGATGATACCATCAACTTGAGCATAATATTCTTTTTCTACTTTTTTACTGCGAATGAATTCACTCATTTTACCATCAGTTGTCAATAAGAGTAGACCTTCTGAATCTTCATCCAACCTTCCTATTGCCATCGTGTTTTCAGGAAAAGAATGTAATTCGCCAAGCATTTTCTTATTCGTTCTCTTGGTCTGATTACTGATAAATTGGCTCAGATAGCCATAAGGTTTGCAGATAATAAAATGTTGATGTTTCTTAGCGTTTTCCATTCAATATTTCGTAAACTAATTCTTTTGTAAGAGTCTGACCACTAGCTTTTTCTTTAATTTTATCAAAAGTAAAAATATAATCACATGTTTTACTATATTCACTGCATCCATAAGCAGTTTTTCCTTTAAGGACAGTTCCTTTTTTACATTTAGGACAGGTAATTACAGTAGGAATTTTTTGTTTTTTCTGTTCTAAAACCAAATCAAAGTTTTCATTAAATCGCACCAATCCTTCAACCGTCCCAGACCCAGACTTGAACCCTTTTAAGTTTACCGTATTTCCTTTGTCAAGTAATCTAACATATTGATTTTCCGAAATACTTTTCTCCATAAAACTAAATGGGAGTCGAAAGTCACAACCCCTTTTATAATCACTACAACCATACGCAGCTTTTCCTTTAAGAACAGTTCCTTTTTTACATTTAGGACATGCTTTAGCAGTTATTTCAGATTTTTTATCTGAACCAGGTTTTTTTCTTTTTTCTTTTTTCTGAGTTACAGCGGAAATATTAGCTCTTACTTTTTCACTTCTCACTTCATAGACTAGTTCATCCACCATTCGCTTCATGTTCTTAATGAAAGTTCCGGCATTGAAGGTTCCTTTTTCAATTTCTTTAAGTCGTTTTTCCCATTGTCCAGTCAATTCCGCAGACGTCAATAGTTTGTTATTAATCGTATCGATTAATTTGATTCCAGTAGGAGTAGGAAGTACTTGTTTTTTATTACGAATGATGTATTTTCTTCTAAAGAGTGTTTCAATAATATTGGCACGTGTAGAAGGACGACCAATTCCGTTTTCCTTCATTAATTCTCTCATCTCATCATCATCTACTTGTTTACCAGCAGTTTCCATCGACCTCAAAAGTGTTGCTTCTGTAAAGTTTTTAGGAGGTTTTGTTTCTTTTTCGAGAAATGAAGGTTCGTGTTTTCCTTTTTCCCCCTTAATGAATGTTGGTAGAATCCCTATTTCTTTTTTATTGGATGTATTCGCGTTTTCAAAAACAACTTTCCATCCTTTTTCTAAAATCTCTTTTCCGGAAGTTCGAAAAGAAACTGTATCAGCCTTTCCTATTACCGCTGTATTAGCAACCTTACAATCGTCATAAAAGGCAGCAATAAAACGTTTTACAATGATATCATAGACTTGCTGTTGATTGTATTGTAAATTCATTTCAACGCCTGTAGGAATGATAGCATGGTGATCAGTTACTTTAGCATCATTAAAAACTTTGGATGACTTCTTGATTTTCTTGCTAAGAAGGGATTGTGTGAGATGACTATATTTTTTTAAATTTTTTAAGGTCCCTGCAACTTTAGGATACACATCATTTGGCAGAAAAGTAGTGTCAACTCTAGGATAGGTAACAACTTTCTGCTCATATAATTTCTGAACCATTTTCAAGGTTTCATCGGCTGAAAAACCAAATTTAGTATTACAATATACTTGCAATCCTGTTAAGTCAAATAACTTTGGAGCATATTCATTTCCTTTCTTCTTGGTAATAGAAACTATCTCAAAATCACTTTCTTTAACCTTATTGGCAAATGCTTGACCTTCTTCTTTCTTTAAAAAACGCCCTTCTTCACAATTGAATAAAGTGTCTCTGTATAATGTCTGTAATTCCCAATAAGTTTGCGGTTTGAAATTTTCAATTTCTTTATGTCGGTTGACAACCATTGCCAGGGTCGGAGTCTGCACTCTTCCCACACTCAACATTTGCTTATATCCACCATGTTTAACAGTATATAAGCGCGTTCCATTCATTCCAAGTAACCAATCACCAATAGCTCGAGAAAAACCAGCATAATAGAGGTTATCATAGAGACTAGAAGGTTTTAAATTCTCAAATCCTTCTTTAATAGCTTCAGTGGTTAATGATGAAATCCACAATCGTTGGACTTCTCCTTTATACTCTGCTTGTTCTAGTACCCATCGCTGAATCAATTCTCCTTCTTGTCCAGCATCACCACAATTGATCACAACTGAGGCTTTATCAAATAGACTTTTTATGATGTTAAATTGCTTTTGTATTCCTTGATTATCCACAACTTTGGTTGTGAATTTCTCAGGAAGCATCGGTAAATTATTTATATCCCAACTTTTCCAATGAGGTTTGTAATCATTAGGCTCAGATAGAGTACATAAATGTCCAAAAGTATAAGTTACAGCATATCCGTTCCCTTCAAAATAACCGTCACGTTTCGTATTTGCACCTAATACTGACGCGATTTCACGAGCAACACTTGGCTTTTCAGCAATACATACTTTCATATTTCACTAGAGATAGTAGGGTTATTTAAAAAAACATCTTCAAGTTTCCTCCCTTATATTTTTAATTTATAATCTTTCCTTGTTTAGCAATCATTACCATTTCTTATGGTATCACTTCCTTGTTTTTTACAACTAGAGATGATAAAAAAGGATTGTGAAAAAATTTGGATAATGTTATTTTCATTTAGTATGAACGATTGACACGCAAATTACTATTTTTTTGTCAAAAAAATAATTGAAACTATTAGTTTGTCAACTAAATATTAACATTGTATTCGTTTATTTGGTAGTATATTTGAAGTGAGATTCAATTAAAATTTATAGATACTATGAAAGCAAAAGATTTAAATTCAAGTGAATATGATTCGTTTTACAATGGATATATTGGGAAGTTATCAGGCGATACTGAACTTCGAAAAGGATTTGAACTAGGAAAACAGAAAGTACTTCATTTTTTTCAATCGATTCCTAAGGAAAAATTATCATATCGATATGCTGAAGATAAATGGAGTGTAAAGGAAGTTTTTCAGCATCTTATTGATACAGAACGCATCTTTATGTATCGTTGTTTCCGAATTTCACGAAATGACGATACTGCATTGGCAGGATATGATCAAGATTTTTATATTAAACCTTCCGATGCTGATAGTAAATCAATTGAGTCATTACTAGAAGAATATAACGTTACAAGAGATTATTCTAGCAACTTATTGAATAGCCTTACAGATATTAATCTAAAACATGTTGGAAATTCTAATGGTGGTTCAATGTCTGGAAGAGCAGCAGCTTTTACGATTTTGGGACATGAAATATGGCATATAGAAGTTATAAAAAATAAATATTTGTAAAATATTGGACATTAGACCTAATTGTGAGCATTTTGGAAAAGACTTGCCGTAAACCTCTGCGGATACAATGATTTGTTCATTTCAATGCATTAATGAATCCTAGCAAACCAGATTTCAAGAAGTACCTACAAGACACACTTTAAATTATGAAGCGAGCATGTTAAAACCTTTATAATCTAAGAGAATGATTAATAGCGAAGAGCATGTGACCTTTGAAAAAAATATATGCACATGAAAAATAGTACCATTCGTTTTGCTGAAAAGAAAGACATAAGTAAGATTATTGATTTGTGTGAAGCACATGCTCATTTTGAAGAATCTGATTATAATCGTGATGGAAAAGGGCAACTATTGGAAAGAGATATATTTGATGCTTCTCCAAAAATATTTTGCTTGGTTGTTGAAAATGAAAATGAATTAATAGGATATGCAACCTATACCAAGTAATATTCTACTTGGGACGCGAACCAATATATGTATATGGATTGCTTGTATATGACAGACCAAGCAAGAGGTTATGGTATAGGAGAGAAACTAGTGCGGAAAATTCAAGAAGAAGGAAAAAAAACGGATTGTGATTTAGTTCAATGGCAAACTCCAGGTTTTAATGTTTGAGCAATTAAATTTTATTATAGGATAGGTGTAACTTCCAAGTCTAAAGAGCGTTTTTTTTTGAAAATTTAAATTAAGAAAATATAATAATAAATTATTATATTCGTCTTTGATAATTAACTAAACTATCTTTTTTATGAAAAATTTAAATATTTTTTATCCCTATTTATCTATTTGCCTATTTTTTATTTTCTTCAATCAAGAGTTATATGCTCAAGTTGATGAAGAGCGAAATGAGGAATTGAAAACAATTAAAATAGGAGCCAAAGTAGGTTATAGTCTTGGTAAACTAAATGATTCAAATGAAAATATTTATACAGAAAATTATGAATCTGTCAGTGGTATTGATATAGGGATTTTTATAGAACATCAAATTTCTAATTCAATTTCAATTCAGACGGAAATTAATTATACTAAAAGAGGAGGTGCTAGAAATGGGATACAACCTATAACTAGTGATGAATTAAGTGGCCAATTAAATCAGTTTCTTCTTTATATAGGAATGCCATTGATAACGGACGAAAATCCACTTTACGCAAGTTTCAATAATGAATCTGATTTAAGTTATTTGGAGTTTCCTGTACTATTTAAAATGGGTTGGGGAGATGATTTTCGTTTTTACACACAAATAGGACCTTATGTAGGGATTCTTAAATCTTCTAGGCAATATACGAATGGAACAAGCCAATTTTATTATGACTCAAACGGGTCAAACCCTGTTGCAGTTCCACATCCTTCAGGACAACTAACTACTTTTGTTTCATTGCCTGAACAATCTTTAAATGCTGACACAAATACTAAAGAGAATTTACATGTAATAAATTTCGGAGGAATTGCAGGAGTCGGATTTATTAAGAGTCTAAATCAAAATAGTGAGATTTTTCTTGATGCTAGAGCATCTTATAGTTTTACGCCAATCCAAATAAAAGAAGTATTCGGAAATAGTCATATAGGAGGTGTAATATTTTCTATTGGATATGCATATAAATTATAGCATCTTTTTTAAACAAATATTCTAATTTAAAATGAATTCAAAAGGCTTAATCTTATTAGCATTTTTTGCAATCTACGTGATTTGGGGATCTACCTATATGCTTAATAAAGTTGCTGTTACGGAATTGGATCCATTATTTATCTCGGCAATACGATTTTCCATTGCAGGAATCTTGATTTTTATCATTGCCAAGATTATGAAATTGAATACTTCTATTAGTAGAAAACAATTGATTAATTCGATGATCGCAGGCTTCATGTTTTTGGTATATGGAAATGGTGTTTTTATTTGGGCGTTGAAATATGTTGACAGTGGTTTTGCAGCGTTAATTGCATCTACACAACCATTATTTGTTTTGCTTTTGCTACGTCTTATGGATAATAAAAAAATGCAGCGAAAATCTTTGATAGGGATTACTTTAGGGATACTAGGCATGTATCTTCTTGTAAGTCAAAAAGAGTTTGCTTCCAATGAAAGTATGATATTAGGGGTTTTTATGATATTATCTTGTGTGCTAAGTTGGAGTTACGGAAGTGTTTTTGTTTCAAAAGCAGATTTACCTTCTAATTTTTTAGTAAGTACAGGTTATCAAATGCTTGCAGCAGGGATACTGTTATTTCTGTCTAGTTTTTTATTGGGTGAAGATTGGGTTTCTCCTGCTAATTGGAGTGTTCCAGTTCAATGGTCAATTTTGCTTCTGATTCTATTTGGTAGTATTGTGGCATTTACGTCATTCAATTATTTGTTAAAAACAGTCTCCCCAGAAAAAGTTGCTACTTCGGGATATGTAAATCCAGTAATTGCATTATTATTAGGATGGTATATTCTTGATGAACAGTTAACAATTCAATCAATTATTGCAGCAATAGTGCTATTAACAGGGGTTTATTTCATCAATTCTAGGAAAAGGAAACAGTAATATATATTAGTATAAAAGAAAAAACAATTAAAAATATTATGCGATATTTTTTTCTATAAATTGCAGTAAATCGTTTAATCCATTTGCTGAATTATTTCTAATCAATTTTCTACCAAATAAAAAAAAGATAAGTTTTTTAATGGGAGATTTTATCTTCCAATAAATTTCCAACTCAAGTTTACAGGAATTTTTATCTATAGGGTTTATGACATAAAACTGGTAAAATTCGTCTGCGATAGGTAAATCTGATGTTAATTCCCCATAGACTATTTGCTCAGGCTTTCCTTCTTTGGTAACTG
>Ga0307488_10001061_pt1 | contig 23033 bp, 37 predicted proteins | sample SB02metaG_FD_202248 | JGI IMG/M metagenome (GOLD analysis project Ga0307488, IMG submission 202248) | Sea-ice brine microbial communities from Beaufort Sea near Barrow, Alaska, United States - SB 0.2 | ecosystem: Environmental > Aquatic > Marine > Coastal | place: USA: Alaska | collected... | reverse complement strand
CTAATGGACCCCTAATGGACCCCACTTTAAAGCATCAAAAAAGCCGTTTTGTGCGTAGACAATCTTCTAATGGACCCCTTTTACACCCCGCCCATATTTCCTGAAACCGATAAAATACCTGCCTTTGAATTGACAACAGTAGGCAAATCACTACAAGTCTATGCAATAGTATGCAACAGTATGCAAAAAACAGACCGAAAAAAGACCGTTGTCGGCACAAAGTCGGTCAAATGGCAAAATACCGGTCCGAATAATTGCCGTTATACCCCAAAAACGGTCCGAAAAAAAACCGTTGTGACCGAAATAAAACCGCCCTTTTGGATATATGGACAGTCCGAAAACCTGCCGAACCATTAAATAGGTGCTACACCATAGGAGTATTATGGAGTCTGCGTATGAACAAATAGTTGTTGCATTAGACCAATTATCAGCCTTTGATAGACAGGAGGTTTTAGCGGGTGGTAAGTATAGAGAGATGTTTATTGACAACATAGACATAGGAGGCGTGACATCCACCCAGATAGATTTTTACATCAGTAAGGTGGCAGCCCATAAAACAAAGGATATTGAATCATTAAAGATATTAGATGATGCTATCGAAAATACATTTGAAGACGAATTGACACAGGCTGTTCATAATCAAGAACTTTTGAAAGAACATATACGGGCTTATGTGGTTCAAGAACAAGTAGCCAACGGCTTAACTTTTGATGAAGCCTCCGCATATCAACCCACGAAGGTTGAGTATTTATCTGCGTTAGATGCAGTTAGACATAAGCATGGCATTGTGCCTAATAAGCATGAAATCCTTTTGAACGCCATAGAAGAAACTTTAGAAAACGCAATAATCATTTTTGGAAGGCCAGATTTAACTAAGACTCAAATACTAAAGGCGTGTCGTAAAGACAAGGGTTCATGGAGGGCAGTAGCCTCAGAAACATTGACCTATTTATCTGGTAAGAATAAGATAATGAAAGTGGGTTCAAGGTATCATCACAACAATGCCAGATTGCGAATGGTCGAAACAGATTTCACCAGAAAAGTTTTTGAATCGTTGTATGGAGGCAGAAGTATCAATGGAATAGTTAAGCGTATAGGCTATGATAATGTGTTTGGCCGAAGAAAAGTTAGACAAACTTTAGACTTCTTAGAAAAGGAAGGTCTGGTGGTATGCCAAAATTACAGGTGGTCTCAAAATGCTTTATATTGATAAGGGTGGTTCTATCTATGGATAGTATGGAGTGGCTCACAATAAAGCAAACAGCAGATTTGCTACAAGTGTCCAGTGCAACCATTCGTAGGCACATAGAGGACATCCCTCACATACGCATAGGCACACAGATTAGAATCCCAAAAAACTATCTTCAAGGATGGGTGGATGCACAACTTAATACAGGAGTGGAATAAGCATGAGTAAGCAAATAATAGCAATTTCAATGGGTGAAGCAGAACCACGCTTAAATCGAGACACAATTATGAATATGTTTAGTGTTCAAGGTTTTGAATTGATTGATGATGACCGAGGCATATTACACAGCACCAAAAGTAATGAAAGTTTTATCTGCACTTGCTTTGAGAAAACTAATTATATATTATTCAAAGAGCATGATGGTGAATTGCCAGAATTAGTATTCCAATACATCTTATCACTAACTGATGAGAAAAACACAATAGTTTCATTAGGTGATGAAGATGATGAAAGATGGGACATAGTTCAAACAGACTCGGAGTATTCACTTAAGCGTTTTAGGCAAGCGTGGTTAGCAGAATGAGAAGTTAATAAGGGTGGTATGACATATGAGAGATATGACTTATTGGAAGTGCGTTGAAGATGAATGTAAAGATGAAACGATTTACAGGTTCAAAGGGTTGTGCCGTAGTTGCACTACCTACGAATTAGGTGAGCCGAAGAATGCAGTGAATCGAGTTAAGGTCACGCAAAGTGGATTGGTTATTGAAGCACCAGCAAAACTTACAGCCAGAGCCGTATCAGTTGAAGATTACAAAACTTTTAGACGCTCACAGAAGAAATTGACAAAGAAGCAACAGGATGCACTGATTCAAGCACATCAGCACACGCATAATGAGCATGATGGCCCACACGCACATCACTGCGATGATGATTGCGACCATGAGCCTATGGATGCAAAAGTTATGAGCATTGGAGAAAGCATAAACGAGGAGGAATAATTATGGTTGGTTTTGAAGACAAAGGCGGAGAATGTTGGTATTGCCAAAGTAAGAATACTACTTTAAGAGGATTTACTAAAGGGCCAAAAGAAATGCACTTTAGTTGTAAAGATTGTGGTCTAATTGCACACCATGATGGCGAAAATGATGTTTATAGTGATAATAAAGAAGGTATCAATCCGATGCTAAACGAGGAGGAATGAATTATGAAAGAAAAAACTTATGAAAACTACACCACAGGAAGAATGCACATTAAGTATGAACAAATCTTAACTATTGAACACGAGGATATTGGAACAGTGTATCATATACCCATCGAGGGCAATATAGGTATGTTCTTTACACCCGACGAAATGAAGATGCCAATAAACAACCCAGAAACGGGTGAACCGATGATGATGCCTATTCTTAGCCCTGCCATCTTGAATGCAGATGAATTAGCAATAATTGTAGCCCACATGGAATGAGGAATTATAATGCCATACATCAAGCCAGAGGATAGACTCAAATATGAACATCATTTGATGTCCATAAAAGCAGGACTCTCCAATCACGAAGAAATACCAGTGGGAGAACTTAACTATATCATATCAACAATGATTGCAGAACTTTTAGAAAACTTTGGTCTAAACTATTCAAATGGGAATAAACTTATCGGTGTGCTTGAGTGTGCTAAATTAGAATTATACCGTCGTATGCTTACACCCTATGAAAATCAAAAGATTATTGACAATGGAGATGTATATTATGACTAAGTATGATGAAGTTATGATTCACCTTAATCAACAGGGTTTTGATTATTCGCAAGAATGGGATGTCCCATACGAACTGTGTGAAGCCGGCATTACTGAATCATTAGGAACTAAACTCAGTAGCCGTGGTTATACTAACAAGATTTTGAATGCACTTCAGGATGATGGTTTAATCTATTTTGAAAAGAAACATATTATTGGTGTAGGCACTTCTCGAAGGAAGGCATACTTTTTGACTACATTAGGCAAAGATAAAATTAAGGAGGGTTTTAACAATGAATAAGCATACCGGAACATGGCGTGACAACAGACTTATGCGAGCCTTACGCTCATTACGCACAAGTAATCAGAACAGTATGCCTATTGGCAACTCATTCCCGCCTCAAGAAGTAATAGATGCACTTAAGCAAAAGAGAGATGAATAATATGATGGAATATGATACGAATAAACTTTGGAAAAATAAAAAGACAGGTGTTATTGCATTCTTAGTAGTAATACAGGGACCCAAGGTTAGAACGATGGCTTGTATAACAACTTTAGTATGTCAAAATGTTAGACCAGAGGTTTTTGAGAGTGACTGGGAACGCTATTATCCGGGAGAGGAAGAATAATGAAACAATTTATTGACGACTATCGAAAGTTCAGACAACTTGCTCGCCAAGAAATTGGAGATATTAGAGAATCAGACCTATTAGTATTATTTGGTATATATCGTGAGCAATCAACAATTCTAAATCCATTAGCGGGTCTTGAATACATATTTAACAACATAGGCGGGTTAAATCCAGATGATGATGAAAATGATGACGACCCGTTTTCAAATGTGAGTGGTGTTTAATATGAAGAATGAGTGGAATTGGATGCGTGAACCAGTAAAGAAAGAGAGTTCTGTGAAAACATTAACAGAACCATGTGGTTGTAATAAACCATATCAATTACAGGCAACTAATTATGTTTTATGTCTTGATTGTGGTTCTCAATACCCAGACCCAGACCGAACCCATCTTTTTGGAGGTATGACTGTTCATGGTGAAGCAGTATGCTCACAAGAATGTTGGTGTCAATCTAAACTTTCCGAATTAGAGAAGAAATTATCTAAGGATAAGGCCAACTTGTCTGGACTCGGCGAAGAAGAATAGGTGATTTGATGTTTGACACAATTAAGAAACTTGGATTTCGAGGCAGCCTAACACGATTTGTTCAAGGATTCCTTGCCTTAGATGGTGTTTTGCATCTGGCAGAAGTAGTCTCAGCCTATTTGGAAGAAGCGTGGACTACGCTGGCACTAACTTCAATTCATGCTACTATCTTCTTTATCGCAGCGTATTTCGTAGGACACGACCATACGCACCACCAACATGAAGAAGTTCCTAATTGGGTTGATAACAAACCCGGAGATTACGGACACGACAACTAAGGTGAATAAGAATCTTTATTAGGGTGATTCCTCATATTAGAACTATGAGCGAAATATATGCAGCCATCGAAGACATGAGTGAAACACAACTTGACGAACTACTACAAGCAATCAAGGATAAACTTGATGACTTGCGAGGAGAACGCCCAGAAGTCAATGTTGGAGATGTAGTCCAATTTGATGTTCGTAAGGCTACTTTGACAGGAATTGTAGAAAAGACCACATCTAAGCGTGCTACAATTAAACTTTCCACAGTTGAAGGTAGTTATACAATTGACACCAAAGAACTTGAAGTTACAGAGTCTGGTGGATTGGCAGAAGGTCAAACCACCATTGGCGAATACTAAGTGTTAAGTAGGTAGTCATACATTAGTGATACTATGAAGATTATTGGTTTAGATATTGAAACCCTGAATCTTGATATGGTTGAAGACAATTTGGATTTTGATAATCCAGAAGGTTGGAAAGTCTCTTGTGTTTGTATTCACGACCACCATCGAGATTTAACATATCAATATATGTTGGACCCAACTCAGATTGAGGGCATTAAAGAAGACGACCTTATTTATGATTGGTCTTTTTTAGCGTGGGATTTAGAAGAATGGTTTTATCAAGGTTATACTTTGATTACCAAAAACGGTGCGACATTTGACTTACCAATTATTAGTAAATCAATAGAAGATGGTGGCAGTGGTGTCAAGAATCAAATTGATTACTTCTTGAATGCACCTAAGACAAAAGAAACCAGATATGGAGAGCGAGACCTCCCACCTCGTCATATTGATATTTGTCAATTCTTGCGAGATGTTAGTGATGGCTACCGATTCTCATTAGAGAATCTTATTAAGGGCTGTTTAGGAGAATCCGAAGGCAAACTAATGCCCGCCGCAGAAGCACCTCAATCATGGTTCAAGGGTGAATATAGTAAAGTTTTAGCATATTGTTGCAGTGATGCAAAATACACAACCGACATATATTTCTTTGGTAGGCGAGAAGGCCGAATCATAGGTATCGGTAAAAAAGATGGCATAGAAAAAGAAATGAAAGTTAAGGTGATGTGGTAATGAAGGTGCATGAAGAATTAAATATGACTGAACCCCAGTATGACCGTCAAATGAAAAAGATAAGAGATTGTGTTTTTCTGGAAATCGAAGAAGAAACCGAAGATGGATTTTTGGGGCAAATTAAACCAGAAATCATGAAAGTTTTACTGGACAACATTCCTATCAATGAAGGCATGGATGAAGCCGTATTCTCAAAAGTTTTGAGCACATCGGTTGAAAAATTAGAGACGCACATTACCGCAGAAACCACAGGCATTAGTAAAAAGTTAGTTGCTGTATTCGTTAATGATTTTATTACTCAAGTATTTACAGGTATATTTCGTCTGGAATCCCGTCAAGAAGATGGAGATGATTCTAATGACAATGATATGATGTATGGTTAATCTTTAAGTATCAAAGACTAACTACTATTATCATGGGTCGTTCAATTTATACAATTGAAGACATAGATTCTGAATTAGATTTTGCTCCTAATGCGTTTGTAGCCTTAGATTATAGTGGCGCACCTACTGAGTTTCAATTAGAACAAGAAATCACTGCAGATTTGCATACTAACCAGTTTCAAGAAATAGGATGTCATATATGCGGTAATGTGGATATGTTCACCCGTGAATTAAACAATAAAGGCCGGCGTTATCGTTGTGGCTATTGTTTATACAATTCTGAATCAGAGTTTGAAACGGTTAAGTCTCAAAAGGACATAACTTTGTCAAGTTTCGGATTAGATTATGTTTGCGACATCTGTGGAGAAGTTATGGACTCTTATAATCGAGGGACAATTATTAAACATATCCAGAAACACGAAGATGCTAACAAAAGTTTTGCATCGGAGACTACTGATTCAAAGATTCGTCAATGGTTAAAAGTTTTACGAGATACAGACCCAGATTGGGAAGAGATAGATTGGGAAAAACCGTCAGACAAACCTGACCCAGATTGGGGGATTGAATGGGAAGCCGAAACTTCTACTAAAATGCGAAAATGTGATGTTTGTAGTATGCCTGCAAGACATGACGAAGATTTATGCTCAAATTGTTGGGCTGAATATCTTTCAGCCACTTATGCAAACAATAATTGGAAGGAACATCAGCACCAAGAAGCAATAGCGATTTTGAACTGGATGTGCAAGCCTGCAGATAAACCTAAAGAACCAATGGCGTGTCCTCGCTGTAACTCGGATGAAATGGAGCACAGTTATGACGAATGGCCTGATTATGAAAAGAAAAACGACATAAGAAGGCATTATAGTTGTGGGAGTTGTAGTGCTGTATGGGTCGAGTCATGGATTTATGATTCTTTGTTAATTGTGAAAAGAGGGACTAAATCATGAAATCTTCTTCAGTAGTATTTGTCTCTAATGATGGACGAGTAGGATTAGGGTTGCGAAGTCGGGGTGTGAGTCAGCCTTTGACATGGGCTGCAATTGGTGGTTATCAAGACGACCATGAATCCGCAGTTCAAGCCGCCTATCGAGAAGTTTATGAGGAATTAGGCATGAGAATACCGACTCGTTTAGAATATCTGGCATCATTGGGTCCTAATGAACTTTTCATTTGTAGGGTTCCAGAGCCATTTACACCTACTCGCCTCAATTGGGAGAACTTAGATTTTCAATGGAAAACTTTATCAGAGTGGCACGACTATCGCTTACATCCAGAACTGTTTCAAGTTCTAAAAGGTCGTGTTTTTTTGGCTGAATCATACTTTGATAAGAAACATCCATTTTTTGACAAGGGTTTTCCACACAAAAAGGCGGATGACCGAGACTATAATCCATTCCAAAGTAAAGAGGATATTAAGTGGGAGAGTTTCCTTAAAGAGACACGGAAGAGGCTCTTTTCGACCAAGAGTTTTGTGATTCTTAATTGGAATAAAATGCCAGAATCAGTTATTCGTGTTTTATTAAATGCACCGAAGCCCAAGATTACTAACTCTGAGCGACACTACGGTCCTAAACGGAGAGATTCATTTGAAAAGTAAGTGGATACCTTCTAAATCAATATCTGGTGATTACTTTGACACCAATGATATTAAACTTATTGAAGATACTTTTTTTCTTGATGACTTTTATGACGAGGATGATTTTGAACCATCACTTTTGATAAATTACTCTACGGGCGAGATAGCCTTAGCATTACAAACGATATATGATAAACCACGACAACGAGGTTTAGGTTCATTATTTGGACCACCTCCGACCTCGGAAAGCGCATATGGTATTATGAACGCTTCTTCATTCTTAGAAATGGCTTTAGCCTGTAAGCAAAAGTGGGAAACTAATGCTAAGGACTTTCAACCACCATTTCAGGCTATGAATGTAAATCCCAAGTGGATGCGTGAGGTATTAAAAATTAAACTTCGCCATGAAAACTTGATTAGCACCTTCTATTGCACCATTTGTCACAAATATGGCCCGATACACAAGGCCACAGACCCAGTGCAAAAAGCAGATAATATCTCTGCATTATATGTATTAACGCCCGCAGAGGATGTTTTTAACCCAGATTACTATGGTTGCGAATCTTGTTTTAAGACCGGAGTTTGGGATGGATTAGCATCATTATTTGGTTAATTTCCAGAAAACATTCACAAAAAAGCACTTTCTTCTGAGATTCTCTGGAAATGTCTCCAAAATCCCGATGACCCAATTAGGGTCTTGAAGCCAAGTATTTTGAGTAACTTGTTTTTTTACGGTTTTGCAGGTAGATATGGTAATATCGAAAATAGGACTTTAGCACTGAGGGTCTTGAAGTCAAGTTATGCACCATGAGGCTTGAACCAATCAGGAGGAGTAGATTTCCATTGTGGACCCTGACCTTTATTCATGTATTGTTTTCCAAAAGTTAAATAGCGTTGATAGGCAATTATAGGATTCGTATGTTTGTAAGTTTCACCCATGGCTTGAATGAAAGGAGTTCGATGGCCAGCCGGAATCATTTCTACATCAGCCATACAACTTTCAATAACTGCTTCGCACTTGTGAGTTTTACCATATCGGCGGGTATATTCACGACATAGTTCCATACCATGTTCTACCAACCAGATGAAGTTATTTCTTGTCTCACCAGCCCATTTTGTGCACGGATGATTTTTATGAGTCGGTTTGTAAATTGTATCAGTATGTCCGTTGGCATGAAGGGCAGCGCATAACATTTGAGCAGATTCCAAAGGCATTTTAATTATATGACGATTGCACAATTGTCGTGCAGCAGCAACAGGGTTTTCATTTACAACAAATATATTCATAGACTCACTCTCATTATCTTATAGGAGGTTTCTCCTTAATAAACATTAGGATGGATTAGCAACTAACCAATTAACATACTCTATGAGTTCTGGAAGTAGTTCATTATTTAATAGTTTATAATCACCATAGCGGTTGCGAATGCAGACCCATATGTGGGCGTAAGCATTACGGCCTTGAGGGTGTCTTTGGCTACTCGGTAGCAGAGGTTGGAGAATATCTCCCGCCTGACCGATATGTTGAACTAAAACGCATTGTGCTTCATAATCCATAGATTACATAGGGTATATCATCCATATAAACATATCAACACAGACCTTTATATGGGTGTTACTACATATCATAATTGTCGAAGAGGGTTCTGTAAGGATAATGAAGTTATAATTTATTATAATCAAAGTATTAAAAATATGCTCTCAGTATAGCACTGGGCGGCTTTTTCAGGCAACTATAAAAATCACAAATAAGTAAAGCAAACCGGTATAATAGAATCCTGTATCCTATTATGCCACCTATTCCACACATCATACCTAACATTAAATAGTTAAAAAGACAATATACATCTATCGGAGTCTTCTATATGCACCCTGATATTGAAAAAACATACAACATATTATTCCACAATTGGGGTGAGGATGTCACTCGTGTAGAGATTACGGCTAAGGTAGCAAAAATAATTCGTAAGCAGTTTGGAAACGATGACATTATAGTTATGGACTTACCAGACATGGTGCAAAAATACTGGCTCACTCGACAGGATTTAATTGATTATGTAGAAATAAGTGATGATTCAATAGACCTTAGTCATATTGCTTCTTGCATAGACATAGTTCTTAAGAAAGTATTAAACTTGGATGCAGTTACACGGCACGCCATTCAGGAATCATTATCAAGGTTGTGAATAGATGTCTGCACATATTCGTAAGCCTACTAAAGCATGGCGTTCTCAAAAGAAGCATAATGAAGATACAGATTTTGAATTACTTGAATTAGAAATCGTAGGTTTGTGCCGTTGCTCAGATTGTGAGCAGACATACCCCAGACACCTCGACAATTGCCCCAAATGTGACAAAAAGACCGTTTAGTTAATAAGGGTCATTTGGCATATCTTTAAGTATGGACACAAAGATTGTGAATATGGTTGCCAGCGCAAGACTTACAGATACGATTGATTTGCACGATGTTGCATCTACATTAGATGCCGCAGAAGTTTATGAAGCAGAACAATTCCCCGGTATGGTATATCGTGTAGGAGAAGCCACGCATGGTGAAGGAGCACCCAAAGTTTGCTTACTATTGTTTGGTTCAGGTCGAGTAGTAGCCACAGGTGCAAAATCATACGAAGATGTTGTCACTGCTATGAATCACATAGTAGACGATTTGAACGACAATGGTTTTACTCTATGGGAGTTCAAAGAAGAAGATATTCTCGTGCAAAACATTGTTATGACTTATAATTACGGACACACACTTCATTTGCATGATTTAGTATTGACACTTCCATTTGAACGATGCGAATATGAGCCAGAGCAATTTCCGGGTCTTATTTTCAGATTAAAGGAAACTTCTGGTGTTTGTTTGATATTCAGTAGTGGTAAATGTGTAGTCACTGGAACTAAGTCACCAGAGGAAGCCATCGCCGCAGTAGAAGAACTTAAAGGAGTTCTTGATGAAATCCGTGGCGTAGCCACACCATAATCTTTAAGTATCAGTTCTGTGCAGTATAATCTATGCTAACTGTTGCAGGAACACTTATTGGATTTGGAGCCTTCGGGTATTCGGTTGTCAAACTTACACAAAAAGACTGGCGTAATGCTGCTATTGCAGGTGTCAGTGGAGTCGTTGTTCTATCACTTGTTGGTTGGAATGTTCGTAAGATGACTGGTTTCAACGCACCAACACCAACTCGTAACTTTATGAAGCGTTCTGAAGTCGAAAAGGTATTAGACGCATCTCAAGGAAAGATTGTCGGTGTCACATTCATCAAAAAAGACGGGTCCGAAAGAACCTTAGTCGGTCGTATTCAAAAGCGATATGCCCCAACTGGCACAGACCCATTAGGTGGCAAGAAAGCACGCCGAGCAAGAGGACTCTTTACAATTTATGATATGCAGAAAGGTGCATTCCGTATGGTGAACATGGACACAGTTCTTGGAATCCGTGCTGGTGGAAAGTCTTGGACTCCGTGATACTATGTCATTATTGACAGACTCACTCCTCGTAGGTGGTGCCACATTTTTAGTAGGTGCTATTTTTATGGAAATCAATTTAGGAAAAGGTGGTTTTGAAAGAACCCCAACGGCATCAAACATAGCCAAACTTGGTGTTTGGCCGTATATAGCCACATTTTTATCTGGTTCAATTGGTTATTACTCATTAAACAAAGTCGGATTGATTAAAGATTAGTATTAAATAGGTAATGCAGCATAGTATTGTTTATGAAGAAAGACGCATTCTGGCAAACTAAGATTAACGATTACATTGAACTTTATTCTTTCTTTGTAACACTTATGCAAAGTAAGATTCAAAACATTGACCTTCACACAGTTAATGAACATTGGCTAAACTTTTTAGAAACCATGTGTGATTGTGAAGGTTGTCGTTCCGAAACGGATTGCACAGTTCACATCGACATAGATGATGAAAACGGTGCATAACTTAATAAAGGTTATACGACCTATTAAGACTATGAAAGAGATTAGGGGTTGGACTCCAACACGCTTTCATGAAGAACTTGCCATTGAGCCATCGTTAATTGCGAATGCTTGGGGTGCGGAAGCAAAAGATTACACAGGTGATTTGACAACAGGAGCATCTGTTGGCGAAACGGACCAGACGGGAAAGATGGAAGATATTATCAATTTATTTCAAAATCGTTTAGAAGTTATTGAGAAAATCCTACGAGAAGAATTAGGGTTTCACAAGTTTGGAGACATTAGAGAAGTTTTACAAAACAAAAACAAGTTCATGAGGACTCAAGTAGCAGTGATTGGATTAGTTACCGAGATTCGTCGTAGTAGGTCTGGTGGAAGAATTGTTGAACTCGAAGACCGAACAGGAACTATGACTATATTTATTAGAAAAGACGACCCAGCAGCAGGAACTTTAGTGAATGATGATGTCATAGGAGTAGTAGGAAACTTTGCCGAATCTGGAGATATGTTCTTTTCTAACAGAATACAGTATCCTGAAATCTTACACACGCATAAGAATCGAGGAGGTTTAGACTTTGACCCAGTATCAGTTGCATTTGCTTCCGACATTCACATGGGTTCTAAACAATTTCTTGAAAAAGATTGGGACAAGATGATGACATGGATGAACTCCGATGATGAAACTGCTAAGAACATTAAATACTTTGTTTTGTCTGGAGATGTAGTAGACGGTGTAGGAGTCTATCCCGGACACGATAAAAACTTAAGTATGTTAGATGTCTACGACCAATATGAGTTTTGCGCTCGTAAGTTAGACTTGTTACCAGACCACATCACACCAGTAATTCTTCCCGGCAATCACGATGCAGTCCGACCTGCCGAACCTCAACCTATGCTTGAACCGTTAATCAGACAAAACTTTAATTCAGCAATTCACACAGGAAATCCAGCGAGAATATATTTAGACCACGCAGATGAATCAGACCCCTTCGAGATATTAAGTTATCATGGCAAAGGCATTGACGACATGGTTCCACGAATGGCTCATGTAACTTATGAGGCTCCCGCAGAGGCTATGAAAGAGATGATGAAAAAACGACACTTGGCTCCGATGTGGGGTGAACGCAACGCTTTATCTCCCGAAGTAGAAGACCAAATGATAATCCGTGATGCCCCAGATTTATTCGTGACAGGTCATACTCATGCACACCAAGTAGAATGGCACAGAGGCACACCGTTAATTGTATCTTCAACATTTCAAGATGAAACAGATTTCATGCAGATGTTAGGTTACAAGGCCAAGAAATCATTACTTACAGTTTATAACTTACAATCCCGAAGCACTCGTGTCATTCCTTTTGGTAAGACTTAAGCACAAACCGTGATACCGCAAGCCAATCTTTAAGTATCAAGACCAGCAATCTTACCCTATTCCGAGAACAGTATGTTCGATGGAGGCTGGCACCATGAGTTCTACAATGATAGCATATACCCATTTTGATACATTACTTCGCAATCTAAATTGGGAGCAATCCCAACCATGCTGGTTGAGTTCTCAGGCTTGCGCCTTTGAACATCTCCGCCGGTTTGGTTTAGAAAAAGTTCCGATTCTTACTACCAGATTAGATTGGTTACAATCTCATCAATCATAAGTAGTTTTATATCAGTGTTACGGTATAGTTTTACTATGGGAGTCGCACTACGCTGTTATCATTGTAACGAGTGGGTTCACAGAACAGACAACCCCTTAGAGACTTGCCCTCGCCCTTGTCGCAAATTAAGAGTTTCGTCGGACAATACTGTTCGAGGACTTTATAGTGAGTTCTGGAACGAAGATAAAGACATTCACATTGTTCATGAGCACCCAAGAGGTGTTGAATAATGAACGACCTTAAAAAGAAGCAAAATGAAATGGCTGAGTTACACCGAAGACAGCAGCAAGAGTTCAGCAAACTTTTCGCTGAATTAAAACAATTGATGAAAGATTTAGCAAAATCTTGCGAGCATAATTTTGAATATGATTCGGGAGAGGTGACTTGTAATAATTGTAGCATTACACAAGAGTATTATCGTGGCCGGTCGTGGCAGATATGATTAAAATATGTTATTGTGGATTTACTATCAAAAGACCATTACAAGACCCAGACTATTGTTCTGCTTTTTGTAAGTCTTACGCAGTTACTCATGATACATGGCATTTAGTTAGAAATGGCCATGAAGAAGACCTTAAATGTGATTGGTGCGGAGATAATTTCAAAGTTGTTTATGGTGACAGACATGACAAAGTTTTCTGTAAAAAATCCTGTTCATTCGAGGCACAGTCTAAAAATAACTGGTTATATTTTAATTATTGTAGACTTCTCTCACGACATCCAGAAGGATTAGTAGCACGAGCAATAGCGAGATTTTTAGATGAATACGCTTTTCAACAAGCACCAAAAACAGTATCTGCAAAGATGAAAAAGTTAGTTACCCAAGGTATTGTTATCAAAGAGGATACATTGTATCGTTTGAACCATCCAGATGCTTGCGGATTAGTGTGGTTATCATGTCTTTGAAAGCAATTCTCAGACCGTGGGTGGGCTTAGTAGCCCTTCAACCTTTGACACTAATTTGGTGTAACATTTATGACATTGACTACTGGGGCAACTTAGGAATCTTTAGTATCATATGCACCATGTATCTTATGCCCGTCTACGAGTTATACGAAAGGTATTATCCCAAATCTTTAAGTATCAGTGATAACCAAGAAGATACATGAGTGGTTTTTTCGTTAGCAATAACTTAGGCACATTCAGTGCAGAAGGTAAAACACCGAAAGTTTTTAAGGCAGATATTATCGGATTTGGTGGTGCATCATCCAGTGGAAACTTCAAAGATATAATGAGTAGTGCTGGCTCACCCGCAGCACCGGGGGTAGGATTTACCCATAAATACAAAAAGGTAGGAGACTCAACATCATACCAAAATCTTCCCTCTTTCTCAGACTGGGTGGGAGACTCAATGAAGTTATCTGGAGGTGGTGATTATGGATTCAATATCGAAGGTGCAAATGATGCTTCTTCATGGTTTCAGATTGAAGTTCCTGCGGGTTGTCAATTAGGTGGCCCCGGACACATAGGACCCAGCACCACATATGGTGGAGACAGGATTTCAATCCTCACTGCTGCAAGCCGTTCTGATTTTCCATCAGTGCGTCTGGTAGGCAACAGTAAAAACAAAGTTGAGGTAGAACTTACTCATAGCGACCATTATATTTCATTAGACCCTGCAGCAGAGGTTGATGGAATTGCGACATTTACAATAGTAGTTCCTGATAAAGACGGTTACGCAATCAAGTTTCAGCGTAGTAATGCTAACGCCGATAAATTATCCAGAAGTAATGCCTGTTCTGGGACTGGTGGGGGATATGGAACACCCGTTCTTTTAACCCTCGTCAAATGGGAAAAACTCGTTTATGGTTGTGGCAACCCAAATACGACTGCTACCAACTATAATTCATTGGTTACTCGAAACGAAGATAGTTTGTGCAAATATACTCCAGCACCAATTTCAACATTTACTATTTCAAATAATTCAGTTGTAGAGGGTGCAAACGAAACAGTAACTTTTGATTGGAGTTTAGACTCGTCAAATCGCAAAGGTGTTTCAACAGTAAAACTTTATGCTAACAACACTGATGGAAGCGACCAAGAAATTGCATCATGGGGTCCAATGGTTTTCATCCAAGCCCTACCTTACAATACTTCTTCATTACCAGTTGGAATCACTGATTTTAAGTTAGTTGCAGCATGGGATAAAAATGCAGGAAACCCAGATGTAGCAAATGTATCACTAACTGTTAATTCACCTCAAACTTTGGTTTCATGTAATGATTCAAATGCCAGTAAATATGGCGAAACTTCTGAGACTGGTGATTGTGGGGCTTGTAATTCAAATTATTACCTTGATGATGCTACGGGACTTTGTTCTCAATGTCAGGACCCCAATCGAAACCAAGCCACAGATGGCAAATGCACAGATTGTATGACTGGTTACTCCGAACACACAGATGGTTCTTGCCAAAAAGTAGGTTGTATGACTTACGCCGATGGCTTATCAGCATCCGATGATTACAATTATGACCCCGACGCAGTAGTTAATGATTCTACTATGTGTCAAGGAGCAGACCCAGTAGAGCCAGACCTCGTTCCAGAAATGATTGATTGCGAACTTTCAGATTGGGGAGACTGGTCTGAGTTCACAGAATGGTCTGATGCTGCTACGGCATCAGGCACACGCACACGCACACGAAACCGAACAATTGTTACAAATGTCAGTGGCGGCGGAGCAACTTGTGGAGAACTTGAAGAAACGGAAACTGAAACTGGCGTGTTAGACCCAGACACGGGAGAAGTTACCACCGTTACGACTACTACTGAAGATGCCACACAAGTAACACCAACACCCTCACCAGTAATCCCAATTATTATTGGAGTTGCAGCACTTGGAGCATTAGCACTACTAATTAGGAGATGAAGACATGGCAGTATTAACAGAAGGACATAACTATCAAGATTATCTTATTTCAAATACTTGGTCTGCTGATGAAGGAATCACAGCACAACAACCACAACAGATGGCTGCTAAAGTCGAACCAACAAAACCAGATTTTATGGGTATGATAAGAGCCTTACCATGGGCTAAGATAGGACTCGTTGGATTAGGACTCGTTGGTTTTATGCTGGTTAAGAGTGGAATTGAAGATAACAAGGCTTAACTTTAAGTGGTTGATTTGGTTTATTTTAACCATGGATACTTGCGAAGTGTGTTCTAACAATGTTACCCAAAGGAATGGTAATCGGAATAAGTATTTGAAAAACTTTTGTTCTCGTTATTGCTATGAAATTGGCAGACATCAACGCACCCCAAAGCATAATTGTATAGATGTTAATTGTTCTATGTGTGGTTCTATTTTTAGTATCACCTCTCAACACATCAACACTCAACACTCTTGGTTATGTTCTACCCGATGTCGTAAAAGAAAAGATACTATCTTTGGTCGCAAGTCACTTAAGAAATATGCTATGCTAATGATGCTAAAAGTTAATGGACCATTAAGTTCACAAGAAATATCAGTGCATCTTGTTCATTCTTTCCCTACTTTTTCTCGGATGAGTCCTACGGCTGTTTCCAGTCAAATGAGGGCTTTTATTCTCCGAGGTGGTGTGAGGAAAATATCACCGGGTTACTTTGAATTAGTTTATGATATGCCTTTAGAGCAATTAGCAGCACCAACTTTAATAGACTGATACTACTTATTATTATTATGAGTCGTTTGAAAAACCTTAGATGCTATCTTGCAGGACCAATAGACCACGCAGACGATGATGGCGTAGGTTGGAGAAATGAAATTACCTCTTGGTTACAAACGAAAGATGTTATTGTTTTAGACCCTTGCGACAAACCGATTAAGAACTCTTATTTTAGTGAAATTGAGGAAGAAAAACTCAAGATGATGGAACTTAAGTCTACTGGCAGGTATTATGAACTTACTCGCCGCATGAAAGAGATTGTCCACATGGATTTAAGAATGGTAGATGTTGCCGATTTCTTAATTGTTTATCTTAACCCAAACATCACAATGTTTGGAACAATTCACGAGTTAATTAACTCATTAAACCAGCGTAAGCCTACTTTAGTAGTGATTGAAGGTGGCAAACAGCACGCCAGCAATTGGCTCTATGGGCTTATGGATTACAACTTTATGTTTGATAGTTTTGAGGATGTTAAATCATTTTTGAATCAAATTGACAACGAAACGATAGAGGGCGACCTCACTCGTTGGGTATTCTTTGAATAATAATCTTTAAGTATCAAGGAAACTCAGGCATTACTATGCCAGAGGATACCTTAGATGTCGAACACATCACTGACCTTGCAGAAAAGGCCGAAGTGATTGCTGAAGCAACCAATCGTCGTGCCGAGGATGTGTTAGCAGATTTACTTGATGATGGACAAGCCAATATGAGTGCTGGCATAGATGCACAACGGCCAGATTTTTTAGATAAAGCACAAGAGCAAGCCGAGAAACTCAAAAGTTTGCTTACAACTTTAATACCAATAATTTTAATGCTTGGTGGTGTTGCCGCAGAAGGTTTAGGTGTTTTAGACCTAACCTCGTGGGGTGAGGAGTCGATGTGGGATGAAGACCCGAATAATCCTAATATCTATTGGGGTTGTATGAATCAAGATGCCACTAATTATGACGAAGATGCTAACGAAGATGATGAGTCCTGTATATTCCCACCCGATTGTAACCCCGACTGGGAGTATGAGGATAACTCTCGACCAGTAAATGATGCAGACATATTAGTAGCATTTAAGTTTTACGATTCCGAAGATTGTGATATTACTATCAACGGACACTTTATTATAACTTTAGTATTCAATGGTGAGTTGTATGACGAAGACACAATAGATGTCGGTTATTTCTCTAATGAAGTTGTCGTAACACAAGAGTTTAATGACCTCGAAGACGGAACTTATGAGGTTCAAGTAGAACTTCATGAATTAGAATGCAAAGATGGAACTTGTAGTCATGGTCCTAATTGGAATATGGATACTGCGACAATACAAATCGAAGTAATCATAAAGGGTTGTATGGATGAAGATGCTAATAATTATGATGAAGAAGTCACGGAAGATGATGGCAGTTGTGAGTTTGACCCAGAACCAGTAGAAGGATGCACTAATTCCACAGCACTAAATTATAATCCAGATGCGACTGTTGATGATGATTCCTGCGAATATCCACCGCCTCGTTGCGACATAACTCTTGAAAACATAACTTTATCTAAAAACCATAACGCTTCTTGGGTTCATTATGACTTAAATTGTGATGGTGAATCTACTTATGGTGGTGAGCCAGAAGGATTCAATGTGTCCATTCAATTTTGGAATACCGATGTTAATGAAACGGAGACTCTTCAATATCTGGTGACCTCTCACTATATTGCTGGTGATGAAATAGATACTCAAGAATTATGTTTAGATGACTTAGAGGTGGGAACTTATGATTTCCATTGGATAGCAATTTGGGAAGATGAAGAGGGTGTTCTGTTTAACTTATTAGAACATTGGGAATCTATTGAAATATCGGGTGAATAGATAACAAAACTTTAAGTAGTCGTTCATATCAAATAATCATATGGGTTGGACGGCAGTAGAACCGCTATCACCGGGTTTCTTTCAAATAGACCCCAGTGTTATGACATTGGATGCAGAAGGCAACCGTGTTTTCAATGTTCCTATTGCAGACAGACTCGTTAAAGAAATTGTTGAAGAATTGGTGGAAAAACTTCAGAAAGAACTAACTGAAGAAATTACTGAAAAGGCTACAAAAGAAATTACCGAAGAAGCCACCGAAAGAATTACTCGTGAATCAATTGAAGAAGCCTATGAAAAAGTCCAAGCAAATGCTATGGAAAAATCAGGGCAGAAACTGGCTGGTGCAGCCCTTGATTCTGCTGTCAAAAAAGAAGCAGGTGAAATAGCAGCCACTAAACTTAGCAAAGAATTAGCCGAAGAAGGAGCAGAAAAAGGTGCTAAAGAACTTGGAGAAGAAGCAGCAGAACAAGCATCAAAAGAAGCCGCAGAAAAGGCTGCTAAACAAGCCAAAGAACTTACCGCCTTCCAAAAAGGAGTTAAAGACTCCGTAGATAAGTTTGCCAAGCGTGGTTTAATCGTAGGTGCTGTTGGAGTATTTGCATGGGTCATAATCGCACCTATCTTTGGCACATTCAATGGTGCTCTTGATGATTTCTTAAACAGCCTTACAGGTCAGTCTTGTCGAGAAGACATTGAAGAGAATTATCCACAAGACCCAGACTCATGGGATGAGCGCACAGAAAAGTGTGAGAAATCAGCCCAGAACAAAACAATTGCTCTTGCTGCCGCAGGAGTTTCATTAGTAGGTTTGTTTGGAGCCTTGATTATTACTCGTTTAATTCCTAAGAAAAAACCAAAAGAGGAAACTGAAACTCAGGATGAGTGAAATCTATGGCTGCATTGAATGGTTGGACCATGAGTGGAGAACCTACCTTCGGCCAATATGGAGCAGGTTCTACTTCCGATAATACGAATCTTAAGTCCGTGGTCTATCTTAAGCGTGATGGTAAGAATCAATCATCTACCGTAGCCACTGCTGATGGTGGAGGTAAAGCGGTGAACTTTACAGACACTAAGAAAGGTGATGTTATCGACTGGAGAGTTGAAACTTTGTGTGATGGTGACCCAGTTTCAGACAGAGTTAATGTAGTTCTAACTTATTATGACCCAGTGTATATCGCAGGATTGTCCTCAAAAGTTTTAGAGCAATTATCGGACGAAGAATTAGGCCAAGTTCTCAATGGAGATACTACACCAGTAGAAGCCAAACTTAAGCCATTACTTGATGTAGGCTTGGCCATTAAGCAAGTTTATTCTACTACTGTTATTACTGATTCCGAAGGCAAAGCCGAAGGAGAAATACCAATTTTAGATGCTTATCCGTGGTCTGACTACACCTTAACGATTCATTATGGTTATGCTGGATTAGCAGAACGCAGTAATGACGATAAAGCATGGGAGTTCTTTATTGAAGAAGTAGTAATTGGATTAGGAGAAATAGTTCTTATTATTGCAGCCATAATTCTTTCTGGAGGCACATTAGGTTTCGTTTTGGGATTGGCTGCCACAGCCGCAGGATTAGCAGAAATCGGTTTGATGGCCTCCAGTTATTTAGCATCAGGATTTGGTGCTATTGATGAAAATCGCAAGGGCTGTTTATTTCCAGCCATGGGTTGGAATCATACTTATAACTTTGTGTTAGACGAACCCGTAGAAGTTATTGACCCTGAAACCGGAGAAACCGAAGAATCGTCACAAATAGAACAAACAATTCTTGCCAATGTTAATCCAGATTTACTTACCAAATTAGAAGCCGCTAAAGAAACTTATGGATTCGGAGCATACAGCACTGGAACTTTCCTTGGAATTATTGGATTATTTACAGTCGCTGCAGCATTTATATTGTTACGAGGAGGAGGTGAATCGGATGAGTAAAACTTTTAAGGCATCTGCAGACATCCCGGGTTCATCACCCAATATCGAAATAGACCTTCGTAAAGACAAGTCCAAAGAACGAGACCCCGGTATGTTCAGTAAAGATACAGGTTATGCCCCTACTGGACTTTGTGGTTCTAAGCACGCAGTTTGGATTGGAATACAACCACCCCCAGTTGGAGGTCCTAACAAAATCATTCCATTTGAAAACAACATTGTAGTAGCATTTTGGGCTAATGATACATCAGGAGGTGGTATTCTTGACCCCGGTGCAATTATGGGAGGTATAGGCGTAGCCATTACTGACCCTAAAAAATACCGAGAAACTGTGGACACCGGGCAACAAATAGTGGTGCAAAATCTGGCTGATTGTATGGACAAAGAAGGCACAATATGGCAGTGTAAAGGCGAGTGGGCAGAAGCCACAGTATTCACAGGATTAAATCAAACCGTGGGGCGAGCAGGTTCATGGGTAGCAGCAGTTCCTAATTCCGTTAATACAATTGCTAATCATTATGGACTCTGGGATTCTAATGAACCCGAAGATGAAGATGATGTTTGGTATGACCCTCGTGATTGGTTAGATGCAGAACAAAGTTTTGCTACTGATTACTTCGGAATGGATTATCACAGTGCTGCCGCAGATTTTCATAAAGTTTCAATAGAAGTTACTTGTCGGCATAATGGAAAAACCCGTGTAGTTCACGACACAGAACTTTCAGGCACTTCGGCTGTCTATGACGGCAATAAACCTAAACCAGCCTTAGCGTATTTCGTTATTGATTCACCCGGCGAATGGAAAGTGCGAGTCAAGTCTATCGCCTCTGGTGGATGTGCAGACCCACGCTTAGATGTTATTGAAACTTTTACTGTTGCCGACCCTTCCAAGAACTCTGCGAGTTCTGCGGAAAATCACACCCGGCAAATTATCGGACCATCTGGAAAGTCCATAAAAGTTTCACCTACTGCAATAGTTATGGCTGAGTCTCAAACTGCAGACAACGCAAAGTTTAATCTATCGCCACCTTTGGTTGGTATTGCAGCATCAGCATTGTATTATATTCTTTACCGATGGTGGACCAAGCCCGAAAGAGAACCGTTAAGTAAGTAATACCGCATAGTAGAACTATGGATTGCCCAGTTTGCGGTTGGAAAATGACTGAACGAAACCAATGGAGTGCTGCTGGTTACGCATTAGGATTATTTCATTGTATTACTTGTGAGTGCGAAGTCTCCATAAAAACACCGATAGCCAATGTTCCATCATGGCCTTCAGCACCTATTAAAAAAAAGAAGAAGAATGGGAAGTCTTAAGTAGTCTGTATCTCCTAACAAGATTATGTCCAAGAAAAATCTGGTCTTAGTTGATGCGGGATGGTTCGTGGGACGAAATGCTCGTCATTGGAGTCCCAAAGGTGGGATGAAGCGAGCACATTACAAGTGGATTGTTCGTGCCAAGAAACCAAATCCATTTATGTTTGTTAAGTCTTGTCGCAAAATAGTGTTCAATGATTTTCAATATCTTGACCTACGGATGACTCAAATGAAAGTTTCACCTAAGTTCGGCAATTCTGAAGTTATCGTATGTTACGATGGTATCAACGCTCGCCAGCGTCGTGGTCTAATATCCAGTGCTTACAAAGGAAACCGTGCTGTTTTACCAGACAGCACTACCTATGATGCAGAATCTTATGTGATTCACGATTTACGAGAGGATTTTCAAAAGTGGAGTATCAATCCGATGCACCCTCGCCATGGTTGGACAGGTTTATACGATGATTACAAAGAAGCAGATGATTTAATCGCTGAACAAGTTTTGGAAGCATTCAAAGACCCAGCAATTGAAAACATTGTAGTTTTCACTGGAGATTCAGATATTCATCAACTTTATTCTTGGGACTTGCCTGCTGGTAAAACTTTACAGATTTCTAATGTTCAAAAAGTTATTACTCCTGCCGAAATAGAAACTAATAATAAAATTAAGATTTCACAGTTTGTAGATTGGAAGTCATTAACAGGTGATACCACAGACAACATCATAAGTATCCCCGGATTAGGACCAGTAAAAGCAGCAAAACTTATTACTACCTATGGTTGTCTTGATGATATACCAGCCGAACAGTTTGTTCGTTATCAAGTTCAAGACGCTGACGAAGTGGCAGCCTTTTTGTCGGGTTATCGTGCCGACAATGAACTAACTGCATATCGAGTAGAAAAAGATTATGGATATTTTTGGAAATCTTTAGAGTCTAAGAAGCGTGACCTTTTGAGTGTTGAGGAATACGCCTCCATTTCAAGTCTAATTCCTGCTGAATTGTTTCTGAAGATTGATTATGGTTCATTGATTCAGGCGAACCGAGTGATGATTCGACTTCCGTTTGAAATGCCAGAGTCTTTAACAACTGATTAAGTGCTATGGGCAACCACCCATCAAGAATAGTGCAATCATTAGGATTTATACCTAAATAATCATAGTTATCCATAGAATTATATGCTGTTTCTTTCATTTCTTTTCGTTTGCTATATTTAGGTGCAGCATTACGCACCCATTGACTAACAGTTTTCATATCTTCATCATCATAAGATAAGCCCCAGTATTCAATAATGATACTTTGTTTAATTCCGAG
>Ga0307488_10001060_pt1 | contig 23034 bp, 24 predicted proteins | sample SB02metaG_FD_202248 | JGI IMG/M metagenome (GOLD analysis project Ga0307488, IMG submission 202248) | Sea-ice brine microbial communities from Beaufort Sea near Barrow, Alaska, United States - SB 0.2 | ecosystem: Environmental > Aquatic > Marine > Coastal | place: USA: Alaska | collected... | reverse complement strand
CGCAGAAGCTTGAGGGCCGGGTATGGGTTGTCTATGAAGTCTGGAGCTGTTAGATCAATCATTGGGATCAAGCTTTATTTGGTCGATGCCCAGGCGTTCAGCTTCGAATTTATTGATCTTGTCATCGCTTGGGTAACCGAGGGCGATGCCACACAGTAACTTGTAGTGCTTTGGAACCTTGAATTCTTTTCTCACCGGCTCCGCCCAGAGAGCGCTTGCTCCTTGGGCACAAGTGCCAAGGCCGTGGGCATGAGCCGAAAGCATTAGGTTCTGCATGAATAGTCCAGCATCAGACACCGAGTACTCGCCAAGGCCTGAGTGAGTAAAAATAAACAGTGAGACCGGAGCCCCAAAGAATTCATAGTTTCGCCCCCATTGTTCTTGACGCTTCTGGCTGTCCTCGCGCTTGATGCCCATAAACCCGTACAGGTCAGCGCCAACCTTTTGCTGCCTGGGCTTTAGGTCTTTGGGGTAGGGGCGAAAAACCTTGTAGTCGGATTTGGGCAGTCCATAACGAGTAATAAATAGCTTGAGCTTTCCGGCGATGCCTGGCTTTAGAGCGGCGGACGCCGCCTGCCAACGGTTTAGAAATTCTTTTGAAATGCGGTCTCGGCGGTCACCGGATGCAATACCGACCATAAAAGGTCTGGTGTTTGACCAGGAGGGCGCTGTCATGGCGTCAGTCAGCAAGAGGTCTATGAGTTCTTGGGGGACGGCTTTTCCCAGAAAATCTCGAGTGGTTCTTCTACCCGCAACAAATTGTTGCCAGTCAGCTGAATCGATGTTTTTTCGCACTCACTTACATTAGCTGTAGTCGGTGAAGAAGCTAGGCGCTAAGGCGCCGATTAGTATCATTACCGGCATCAGTGTCACCAGGACAATGATCTGAATGAGGTCCCAATCTATTTTTTTCTTAGTCATTCATTTCTCCCTTGAAATGTGTTTTTAAAATTCTTGAAGAAAAGAAACGGCGCCAGGAATGTTCCCGGCGCCGTTTCCTCATTTGGTGCTAACTACTTTGAAACTTCTTCTTTGTACTCGGTCTTCGCAAACTCAGCATCGTCAGCAGCGCTCTTGATACGAGCGATGGTGAAGATCATTAGGCCGAATAGGCACTTAGCAAGGATGTCCGCGATGGTGTAACCGGCTTCACGAAGAACGAATGACGTCTCGTCGAATCCGGTTGCGTTCATGCTAGCGATGAACGCGATTGGGTAAACACCCCAGGTTGCAAGAAGAAGGAGACGTAGTTCCTTGATCTTCTTTACAACCCCGGCTGGCTGACGGTCAAGGCTCTTGCCTAGCTCGACGAACAGTACGTAAAGGATGTATAGGAATGGGATGGTTGAAAGCAAGCCCCATAGTGATGCATCGCCTTCATAGAAAAGGTTTAGCTGTGCATCGCCTGGGTAGCCAAGGCCAATCATTAGTGCGGCTGCAGGAACAAGCCTTACCAACATCTTGGTCTGAACTGCGCGAGCCAAAGCCAAAACAGCAATGGTCTCAACCAGTAGTAGAGGAACTGTTAGGAACCAGTCGATGTAGCGGTAGCCGACGTTGTAGACGACTCCCTCAACTGCTTCGGGTCCGAATGTCTCATTGAAGCTGTCAAACATTCTGAAGTAGTGGTAAGCGGCAATTGCAGTAACTGTTCCCGAGACCATTACGGCCATGCGGTAACGAGGCAATACGCGCTCACGGGCTACGAACAAAAAGATGGTGGTGAACAACATGCTCGCGATTCCAAGCGAAAACAGGTTGTAAAGGAGGTTATATCCTTCATAGCTCATTAGTTTTTCCCTTTCGATTTTCTTTTATTTAAAAGCTCACAACGTAGAAAATTTCGACAGGATTGAATCATCAACTCTGCCGAAATAGCCCATCCATGCGCACTTCACATCATCATTACAACAGATAGTTGTCTGTGAAACTCCTGAAAAGTATAACGTTTTGATAACGGAGATTTTGCTGGAATTTTGACTAATACCCCAGCTCCAAGGTGCCGCTCTGAAGCTCCTTGGGAAAGCCCGTGAAGAAGAACTCAACAAGCACCGGACCCTTGGGTGAAAAGGTTACTTCTTGACGCATGCCCTCGATGATTTTCCCATTGTCGGACCTGAGCAGAAGCCTTAGTTCGCGCGTTCCCTCAAGCCGGCCGTGGTTCACAAACCTCAATTGGATACTGGTTCCCCACTCGCTAACCACTACAAGGTAGGGCTCCGGGGCGGTTACTAACTCCAAGCCCGCTAGCTTGTCTACGGGAGCACAATCACTCAGCTGGCAATACTCAATCTGATTCGGATCCAGCTGTGCGATTTGGATTCTGGGGGCGGCCTGCAGAATCCAGTAGCTAAACAGAGAGACGACCATAACGGTGGAAATTACAACACTGAGGCCAATTGACCACCGCTGGCCGGTGGTGGTGGTCAGCCACGGTCTCTTCATTATTTCGCGCTTTCTAAAAAAAATAATCTACTGCCTTCAGGCCCTCAGCTAACCTTGAGCACTGGAGATGATATGAAAATTAGCAAAAAGGTTCAAGAAGCACTGAATACCAACAGGCCCGTGGTCGCACTCGAGTCTACGATTATTTCCCACGGTCTTCCCTATCCTAGAAATATCGCTGCTGCTAAAGAGTTCGAGCAGCAACTGATTGATGCCGGAGTCGTTCCGGCAACGATCGGCATCATCAACGGTGTTCCGACAATCGGTCTTGGTCAAGACGAGTTGGAGCAAATTGCTAGTGAGGGGACAGCTAAGTCTTCGGTCCGGGATCTTCCCATTATTGCGGCCAAGGGCATCAATGGAGCAACCACTGTTGCAGCTACCGCTTTTCTGGCGGCTAAGGCAGGCATAAGAGTCTTTGCAACCGGAGGCCTCGGTGGTGTCCACCAGGGGGCAAGTGAAACGTTTGACGAATCAGCCGACCTGACTACCCTCGCGACTTGCCCGGTGGTAGTCGTAAGTGCTGGAGTGAAATCCGTCCTGGACATTTCAGCGACCCTCGAAAGACTAGAAACTTTGAGCATCCCGGTGGTTGGTTACAAAACAAATAATTTCCCAAGCTTCTGGCTTCCGACGAGTGATTACACCCTGGACTGGAGTGTGGACTCAGCCGATGAAGTGGCAGCGATAGTTTTTCAGCAGCAGAAGCTTGGCTCTTTGGCGGCGCTGCTGATTGCAAACCCAGTGCCAGATGATCAGGCCTGGAACAAAGCCGACCATGACATTGTCTTGGAAAAAGCATTCGCTGCTGCAAATAAGGCAGGCGTGCGAGGAAAACATGTCACTCCTTTTCTGCTTGATTTCATAGTGGGGGCTTCCAATCAGGCCTCACTTGAAGTTAACTTGTCACTGGTTAGGAATAACATCTTGGTAGCCGCGGAGATCTCCAAGGCCATAGCGCGTGGAGGGGTTAATTAAAGCTCTAGTTGTTGGAGACATAATCGAAGATATCGTTGTGATGCCGATTGGCCAAGTTCAATCGAACACTGATAACGAATCAAAACTCGTTGCGACCTCGGGGGGTTCAGCGGCGAACTTTGCGGTCTGGCTAGCCACCTTGCAGATTGAGACGCATTTGTTTGCCCGGGTCGGTAAGGGTGACGGCATAAAGTTTGCCGCCGAGTTCAAGACAAAGAATGTCATTGCACATTTGCAGGAAGACAAGGTTCTTTCCACCGGCCGAATAGTAGTTCTGATCGATGGCGATGACCGCACGTTTTTTACCGACAGAGGAGCAAACCAGAACCTTGAAGTTGGCGTCATGCCTCTTGAGGCATTTGGAGACTTTTTGTACATTTCGGGTTACACGGTGTTATCCATTGGAACTGAGGGAACTCAGAAACTAATGGCAATGGCAAAAGCCCACGGCATGGTGACTGTATGCGATCCCGGAAGTGCCAGCTTCATCCGAGACTACGGAGCAAAATACTTTCTAGAAGCCATCGAGGGCGCGGATGTAATTTTTCCAAATCTTGAGGAAGCGCAGGCACTGACCGGCGAGGATTCACCGGCCCGCGTTGCGGACGTCCTTCACGAAAAATTTCCACTTGTAGTTGTGACACTGGGTAAAGATGGGGCTTACGTCAGAAACCCCACAACCGCGGAACTGGTTCCCGGAGTCAAAGCGAAGGTGGTTGATCCAACCGGAGCCGGAGACGCATTCGCCGCAATGTTCATGCGCACCATTTTGGACGAAGACGTGAAGGTGACAGAGGCTGCGAAAGTGGCCTGCGAGTTCGCAGCTGAGGCAATGGAAGTAATCGGCGGTCAGCCACACTCAGCCGAATCCAACTAAAGACGTTTTTTGCTAGTGCCCCTTGGGGTGCCAGACGGTCTTAGTTTCCATCAGATCAAGAATGTGCTGAAGTGAGCCCTGCGCCGCATTTCTCGAGTAGCTGCCTTTGCGAATTACCCGCTTAAGATTTTCGGCAGCCAGCATTTCAAGCTCTGCAGCGTTCGAGGTGCCTTCTAGGTCAATAGCGTTCACATCCAAGTGAGAGGCGAGCCAGCTTCCGAGTTCACTGGCATTGCCGGTGAGAATGTTGACTACTCCGCCGGGTAGGTCAGAGGTTTCCAGCACTTCAGCAAGTGTCACGGCGCAAATCGGCAACGTTTCCGATGAGATCGCAATAACCGAGTTACCAGAAACTATCGCCGGGGCGATTGTGTTCACCAGGCCCACCAAAGAAGTGTCTTGAGGCGCAAATGCCGCGACGACTCCAGTTGGTTGATTGGTTGAAATGTTAAAGAACGGCCCGGCAACCGGATTCATGTTGCCTGCCACCGCATCAATTTTGTCGGTCCAGCCGGCGTGCCAAACCCAGGAATCAATGGCACTGTCTACTTCTTGGTTAGCTTGCTTTTCGCTCTTGCCGGTTAGTTCGCGAATTTCGGCAACGAACTGCTCACGCCTGCCTTCCAGCATTTCGGCGATTCTGTAGAGAATTTGTCCGCGGTTATAAGGTGTTGCGCCAGCCCAGCTGGACTGAGCGGAGCGAGCGACAACCACTGAGTCACGCACGTCTTTTCTAGATGCTTTAGCAACGTTTGCCAGGAACACGCCCTTGTGGTTGTTCACTATGTAGACTCGGCCCGATTCAGATCGAGGAAACTTGCCACCGATGAAGAGTTTGTAGGTTTTCTTTACTTCCAAGCGCATTAGTTTGATCCCTTCAAGTAGCTAAGCAATCCGTGACGGCCACCCTCGCGGCCGTAGCCGGATTCTTTGAAGCCGCCAAATGGGCTGGCAGGGTCGAACTGATTGAAAGTGTTTGCCCACACCACACCGGCGTTTAGTTGATCGGCCATCTTTAGAATCCTTGAACCCTTTTCACTCCAGACACCGGCGCTTAGGCCGTACTGAGAGTTGTTGGCCTTAGCTACGGCTTCGGCGGGAGTTCTAAAGGTCATGACAGATAGCACCGGCCCGAAGATTTCTTCTCTGACAACGGTGTTGGCAGGCGAGACACCCGTGATGATTGTTGGCGCATACCAGAAGCCATTTTTTGGAATTACGCAGGAGGGGGCCCAGGCTTCGCCGCCCTCTTTTACTCCCTGTTTCACTAAGCGGTCAATCTTCGTGAGCTGTTCCTTGGAGTTGATTGCACCGATGTCGGTGTTCTTGTCCATTGGGTCACCCAGACGAATGTTCTCCATGCGCGCTTTTAGCTTTTTGATAACTACGTCTTGAACTGACTCTTGGACCAGCAATCTGGAACCGGCGCAGCAGACATGGCCTTGGTTAAAAAAGATGCCATTTACGATGCCCTCGACTGCTTGGTCGAGAGCGGCATCCTCAAAGACGATGTTGGCGGCCTTGCCGCCAAGCTCCAGAGTTGCCTTTTTATCGGTGCCGGCAATTTGCTTAGCAATTATTCTTCCGACGTCAGTGGAACCGGTAAAGGCAATCTTGTTTACGTCCGGGTGACCGACCATCATGGCTCCGGTGTCGCCAAAGCCAGTAACTATGTTCACGACACCGTCTGGCAGTTCTGCCTGTTGGCAGATTTCTGCAAACAACAACGCTGTCAAAGGGGTTGTTTCGGCAGGCTTTAGGACAACGGTGTTTCCGGCGGCAAGCGCAGGGGCAATTTTCCAAGCCAACATCATCAGCGGGAAGTTCCAAGGAACTATCTGGGAGACAACTCCGTGAGCCTTTGGGTTTGCTCCTAGGCCTGCGTAATCGAGCTTGTCGGCCCAGCCTGCGTAGTAGAAAAACCAGGATGCGACCAACGGGATATCAGCGTCGCGGGTTTCCCTGATCGGCTTGCCGTTATTGAGAGTCTCGGCAACCGCGAGTTCGCGGGAGCGTTCTTGGATAATTCTTGCGATTCGGTAAAGGTATTTGCCTCTGGTCGCCCCATCCAGTTTGCTCCAGGTTTTCTCATACGCAGTGCGTGCTGCTTTCACTGCCGAATCGACATCCTTTGCTGTGCCGTGAGATATCTCGGCCAGAACCTGCTCGGTCGCAGGGTTGATGGTGCTGAAGGTGTTGGCAGGCTTGGTGAACTTGCCACCAATGAAGTGTCCGTAGGAGGCTTGAAACTTCACTAGGTCTTTGGATTCTGGTGCTGGCGAGTAATCAAACATATTGGCTCCTAGTCCACGCTCACGTAGTCACGACCGGAGTAGTGACCGGTTGTTAGTTTTTGTCGCTGCATCAAAACGTCGTTTAGCAAGCTTGATGCACCGAATCGGAAGTATTTTGGGGTTAGCCATTTTTCGCCAGCGGTTTCTTTGACCACCACCAGGTACTTGATGGCATCTTTGGCAGTCCTGATTCCACCGGCAGGCTTGACACCGATTTGAATTTTGGTCTGGTCGAACCAGTCTTTTACAGCCTGCAGCATCAGGAGCGTAATTGGCAGCGTCGCGTTGACACTCACTTTTCCTGTCGAAGTCTTAATAAAGTCAGGTCCGGCAAGCATTGCAAGATAGCTGGCGCGTCTTATGTTGTCGTAGGTTTCTAGTTCGCCGGTTTCGAGAATCACCTTTAGGTGGGCGCGAGTTCCATCTTTTCTCAAGCAGGCTGCCTTCACGGCGAGAATCTGCTTATAAACCTCAAGGTAGTTGCCTGACAAAAAAGCTCCGCGGTCAATCACCATGTCGATTTCATCGGCCCCGGCATTAACCGCATCTTTGGTGTCAGCGATTTTGACCGGCAGGCTCGCGCGTCCGGAGGGGAATGCGGTCGCTACTGCAGCCACGTGAATCTTGTTTTTGCCAAGTGCCTCTTTGGCATGCTTGACCATGTCTCCATAGACACAAATGGCCGCTGGCTGCGGGGTGGTTAGATCAGTTGGGTCTGGAGTAATCGCCTTCAGGCACAGGCTTCGGACTCGCTCTTTAGTGTCGGCGCCCTCGAGAGTTGTCAGGTCCATCATCTGGATTGCCATGTCTAGCGCCCAAGCTTTAGAGGCGGTTTTGATTGACCTGGTTCCAAGGGACGCGGTGCGAGCTTCTAGTCCAACCTTGTCCACGCCAGGCAACGAGTGCAGCCAGCGGCTAAGGCTCTGGTTGGTAATCCTTGAGCCGACAACGGCTTCGGGGTCAATAGTTGGCAAAATCACTCCTTGATAACCAAATGAGCCTATCGGTTATACCTCGAAAGTGGCTCCAGTTAGTTCCTCGCTGAGTTCCCAGAGCCGCTTCATCAATCCAAGATCTCGAGACTGCTTGGTGCCCTTTATTGGTTTCGGCACACCCCAGAGCTCTTGGGCTGGGCCGATAAATTCTCCACCTACTAGATCGGCTTCGACGGTCGCCATTATTTGTGAGCGGGCTCCCTGCTTGGCATTCTGAGCAAAACGATCGAAGCGATTCGGAAAATTATCCTGGAGTCCAGTCATTGCCCAGCCTGGATGCGCGGCGATTGAAACGACCTGGCTTCCCGATTGCTTGGTTCGTATATCAAGCTCCCTCGCGAACAACAGACACGCCAACTTGGTATCGGCATATCGCTGCCAACGGTCGTAGCTTTTCTGATCCGAACCTTTTAGTTGCTCGAGGCTCATCGATTGAAGCTTGCCTCTTCTGTGGACGGTGCTGGAAAGCGAGATCACTCTTGGCTCACTCGCTTTTTCTAGTTGCTTCCAAAGGGCCTTGGTCAAGACGAAGTGCCCCAAGTGGTTGATTGCCATTTGAGACTCAATTCCATCCACGGACAAACTAAAGTCCGGGCCCATCACTCCAGCGTTATTCATAAGTACATCAATTGGGCTGGAGAATTTATTGGCGAACGAGCGAACCTCGTCAAAATTTGCAACGTCTAAAACTTGGCTAGTTATCTTCGACTGGGGGTTTTGCTTGGCGATCTCCTCGCTTGCTTTTTCGAGTCGGTCTTTGCCGCGGGCGGTCATTATGACATCGAACCCAAGGGCGGCAAGCTCCTTGGAAGCTTCCAGCCCTAGTCCGCTGCTTGCGCCTGTTATCAGTGCTGTTTTATTTTTGGTTGGCATTTGGATTCAGGCTGCCTCTCGGTTAGTTTTGCTCGTCACTCCGAGCTTTCATTATTATGCCTTGAAACTTCACCGCAGCAATAGGCTTGAGGTTCTGTCCAATTTGAGGTGTTAGTTGACCAAGGGTTCATCGATTACCGTTCGTCTCGGTGTGGGGCAGATTATTACCTGGGGATCTTCTTTCTACTTACCGGCGATATTGGCCGTTCCAATTTCGGCCTCACTTGGCATTTCTACCCAGGATTTCTTTTGGGCTTTCACTCTGTCACTGTTGGTATCTGGCTTTCTAGGACCCCAGGTTGGGCGAGCGATTGATCGGCTTGGGGGCAGGGCCGTTCTGCCTTTCGGAAGCGTTGCCTTTTTTGCAGGACTGAGCCTGCTATCGGTGAGCACGAATCAAGTCATGCTTATTTCGGCTTGGTTGCTAATTGGTATTGGCGGGTCAATGGGCAATTACGATTCGGCCTTCGCAACTGCAGTTTCTTTCTTTGGCAATAAATCAAATCGCGTAATAGCCGGCATCACGGTGTTTGCCGGCTTTTCTTCCACAATTTCTTGGCCACTTACTAGCTATCTTGAGCAAACAATTGGCTGGCAGCAGGCAGTATTTTTCTGGGCCCTCATGCACCTAGTCGTCGCTCTGCCGCTCAACCTCAGCATCCCAAGGACTGAACCTAAAGAGGTTCCAACAACCACCGGTCCGATTCGGAAGATAATAAAAAACCGATTCCGGTTTGATGTGCTGCTCGTGCTTTTTGCCTTGATGTTCGCCCTCGAGGGCTTCATTGTTTCTTCCGTGAACACCACCCTTCCGTTTTTGCTCGGGGAATTGGGCGCCAGCTCCGAAGTTGCTCTGCTTGCCGCGACAATCCTTGGGCCGTCCCAAGTTCTGGCAAGGGTGCTGATTTTGGTTCCTGGAAAAATCATGACGCCAATGCGCGTGGCCGCGCTGTCGATTGCTGCTCACCCAATTGGAGTTGTCTTGATCTGGATCTTCGGAGTGAATGCCCTAATTCCGTTCGTGATTCTGCATGGCATCGGTGTCGGATTGAACCCGTTCATTAGAGGTTCGCTGCCCCTGTTGTTTTTTGGGACCGAGGGCTTCGGTCAACGCCAGGGCTACATCATGATGCTGAGCAAAATGGTGTCGGCACTTTCGCCCTCGCTGCTGACGCTCTTGGTGTTGGCAAACGTTCAATCGGCAATCGGTCTTACCTTCGCCATGGGCGTCTTGGCGATGGGATTGCTTGTCTGGCTAGGTGCGATACACAGAGTCAGAAACAGAGCAGCGCTAGACGCTAGCGCTGCATCAAGTCTTGAGGGTTAGCAGTTTCTACCCACTTGGCCAGACCGGCCCAGTAGCCCCAGCCCTGATCGAATGAAAAGTGGCCCGCCCCTGGAAAAATTAGCGGCTCTAGATTGAGTGCAGGTGCGTAGATACCGACTCCCCTGGGAAGCCACTGGTCTTCATCGCTTGCTATAACAGTCAGGCTCTTGGCCCACTTGTGAGCGCTTGCAGCTAGTTCTGGGTCATCCAAGTCAATAGGCGAGCCTTTTATCTCATCGGTCTCAATAAGTTTGTTTGGGTCCGGTGGCGCTACAAGTAGCACTCGATCAAATGGTTCTGCGAACAGGTCATTCATCGCAGCGATTAGCCAATTTGTAGTCCCAAGTGAATGACAAATAGCTATCTTTTCGCCGCCTTGAACCTCGTCCATCATGTTGGCTTCTTGGCGCAATAGCTCTTGCCAGGTGTCACTACTGGGGGTGTCAGGGTCTGGGAACTGCGGGTACCAAACTTGGTTTCCGTTGTTTCTTAGCTCCGCTGCAGCAAGCCTTGCCCAGTGACCTGGGGGCCGTATGTTGGTCCAGCCGTGGTGGATCAGAACTTTCTTCACAAATTTATCTTTCCACAAAATCGAAAAGAGAACCTGATCTAATCGCCTAGTTTCCTACCTTGAGCCGCAACGAATTGGCAACCACCGAAACGGATGAGAATGCCATTGCTACGCCAGCGAGCATTGGATTCAGGAGCCCTAGAGCCGCAACCGGAATCAGAACTATGTTGTAGCCAAAAGCCCAACCTAAATTCTGCAAAATGTTTCGGTAAGTGCGCTTTCCAAGCTTGAGAGCAAAAGCAATGGCACGTGGATCATCATCCAAAATGGTGATGGCGCTTGCGGCCTGAGCCGCGTGGGCTCCGGAGCCCATGGCGATGCCAACGTCAGCCTTGGCAAGTGCTGCTACGTCGTTAATGCCGTCACCAACCATTGCAACTGGTTCGTTGTAGGCCGACAGCAATTCCAGTTTGCCCTCGGGGGAGACGTGTCCTTTGAAGTCAGTTATGCCTAGTTGTTCTGCAACTTCACGAACTCGCGCCGGGTTGTCCCCGGAGACCAGGTAGGGGCTAAAGCCAGCGGCTTTTAGCTCATCCATTGCTTGCTTGGAGGTCGGCCTTGGCTTATCGGAAAGTTCGATGAGCCCACGGGCAACATTGTCCCAGGCCACAACAACAAGAGTGTTTGGGCCGGCATGTTCAAGAGCCTCATCCAGCTCCGCTTGGTTTTGATAGCTTCCAGGCTTTTCAATCGAGACCATCACGGAATCAACTTGTCCCGTGAGTCCGTTTCCGGCGACTTCGATTACGTCGGTGGCGACAAGATCGTGGGGGTTTTCGGCTATCGCTTTAGAAACCGGGTGCTTGCTGGTCACTGCGACCGCCGAAGCTTTTTCTAACATTGCCTCGGCGCTGACACCTGACAACCCGGTGGCTTTGATGATGGCAAGTTTGCCGTCGGTAAGTGTGCCGGTCTTGTCCAAGAAAACATGCTTGGTCTTTGCAAGCAAGCGAAGCGAGTCGGGGGTTCTTACAACCACGGCCTTTTTGGTGCCGATGCCGGTGGCAACCACCAGGCTCATCGGCACGGCAATCCCGAGAGCACATGGGCAGGCAATCACTATTACAGAGATTGCCGCCTTTATGGCGATGTCTTGTTCTCCGAGGAAGAACCATATCAAGTAGGTGGCAATGGCGATGAGAATCACCAGCGGCACAAAGATCTTTGAAATCGAATCGGTTAGCGATGCAAGTTTGGACTTCTGAGCAGTTGCTTCTCGAACCAGGTCCGCGATCTTCGCAAGTCTTGAAGAAGAGGAAATGGCAGCTACTTCCACTCTTATTTCGCCCTGCAAGTTTGTGGTTCCAGCCGTTACTAGTTCGCCGGCTTGCAAGTCCTTTGGCAGTGACTCTCCGGTGAGGGTGGAAGTGTCGATTGATGCGAATGCAGAGAGTAGTTTGCCGTCGGCCGGAATGGCCTCACCGGCTGCAACCAAAACAATCATTTGCTTGCGCAAAGAGCTAGTCGCGACATCTTCGCGCTTACCGTCAATTTCGACGGTTGCTGTTTGAGGAATGGCGCTCAGCAGCGCTCGAACTGAGTCAGTGGCGCTTTTTCTTGCCCTTACCTCTATGTATCGGCCGAGTAATACAACCGATGGCACAACCGCAGCAGTTTCAAAGTAGGTGTGAATGTGACCGGCAAGAATCAGATAAACGCTGTAGCCATAGGCGACGCTGGAGCCAAGCGAAACAAGCGTGTCCATGGTGGCATCAAAGTGACGAAGGTTCTTTATGGCCGCTGTGTGGAAAGGCCAAGCCACATAAAAGATCACAACGGTGGCAGCAGCCCACACTATGTAATTGCTGTATTGAAACTGGAAACCAGGAACCATGGCCAGAAGTACCGCTACTAGCGAGGCTGCTCCACCGGCAATAAGACGAGGCTTCAGGGTTTTTAGTTCAGACTTTCCAGTGCCAACCCGGTAGCCGGCGCTTTCCACTGCGTCGGCAATCACCGAAGAATCCAGCGGGTTGATTAGCTGGAGGTGAGCTTTTTCGGTGGCGAAGTCTACGTAAGCACTTACTCCATCCAGCTTATTTAGATTCTTCTCAACCCTCCTGGCGCAGGCGGTGCAGGTCATTCCCTCGATTTCGATATCGAGTAATTCAACACCGACCAAGTTGGTATTAGGCATCTATTTTTGCAAATCCCACTGCCTGGTAACCGGCTTCTTCAACGGCTTCTGTGAACTGCTCATCAGTAATATCGCTCGAGGTAACCACTGCGGTGCCGCTCGAGTGATCAACCTTTACGCTCTCAACCCCTTCGAGGGTTGCGATTGCATTGGTGACACTCATCTCGCAGTGTCCGCAGGTCATTCCGGTAATTGTTATTTCAGTTTTTGACATTGCTCTCCTTATTGTTAGTTGCTGATATGGATGCTCATGCGAACAGCTGTGCTATCTGGCTCCAGCGTGCTTTATTCAACGAATACCAAATCCAAGTGCCTCGACGCTGTTTTTCAACTAACTCAACTTCTGCAAGTTTCTTGAGGTGGTGACTAATTGTTGGCTGGCTAAGTCCCAGCGGACCCGTTAGGTCGCAAGCGCAGCTTTCCTGGAGATCCGCCTTGGCGATCAGGGCCAAGATCTGAAGTCTGGTTGGGTCGGCAACCGCCTTCAGCAGCGCAGAAATATCCTCAGCCTTGGCTCTTGCCATCGGCTCCGCGGTGCTGGCTGGCGCGCAATCTGCGAGCGTAAGTAAATTTTTATTCATCTTCTATTCACCCTATACATCGATACACGTCTATAAATTCCCGAATGTCTGCTATAAATAGACAACCATCTATAAACCAATCCCAACTCTAGTTCAGAAAGTAAGCCAACACCATCACTAACAGCCAACGCACAACCGTGAGTAAGTACCTAGCCGAGTTGCTAGGAACGTTTCTTATTGTCTTGACGGTCGCAGGTGCTGGCCACATGGTCTTTTTATTGGGAGCCGACGAAACGGTTGGACTCGCGGCAATTGCCGGAGCAGTGGGACTTGTTTTGTTTGTTGCAATCAGCATGTTCCAATCCATCAGCGGAGCTCACTTCAACCCGGTAGTAACCATTGCCTTCGGGATCAGGAAGCAAATTGACCTCAAGACCGGGTTTGTCTACGTTGCTATGCAGCTATTAGGAGCGTTCCTGGGCGCAGTGGTCGCAAACCTAATGTTTGGTGTCTACGCAGTAGCGGCAGGAACCGTCCAACGACTAACTACTCAGACTTTTGTTGGCGAGATTGTTGCCACAGCTGGGCTACTGCTAATTGTGTTGTTATTAGTTGATCAAGAAAAGCTGTCCTTGATAGCTCCCAGCGTCGCAGCCTGGGTTGCCGCCGGCCACTTATTCACTTCATCCACCTCTTTTGCGAACCCGGCCGTTACATTTGGTCGAGCCTTCACGGATGCTGTTACCGGAATCAACTTCGCATCGGTGCCCGGTTTTGTAATTGGGCAACTAATTGGTGCGGGAGTCGCGCTGACTTTGTTTTATTTTCTATCCACCAAGAAGGAGCAAAATGTCTAAGCCAATTTCATCGGTGATGTTTGTTTGTGTTCACAACGCCGGTCGTAGTCAGATGGCAGCTGGCTACCTTTCCCATTTGGCGGGTGACCGAGTTGAAGTCAGGTCGTCAGGAACAATGCCGGCTGACAAGGTCAACCCAGCGGTTGTCGAGGCGATGCTCGAGGAGGGCATTGACATCTCCAGCAACACCCCAAAGGTTTTGACCGATGAAGATGTCAAGGCGAGCGACTATGTGATAACTATGGGTTGCGGCGACGCTTGTCCGTTTTACCCAGGAAAAACCTACTTGGACTGGGTACTAACGGACCCGGCCGGTCAGGGAGTCGACACCGTGCGGCCCATACGGGATGAGATCCGCGGGCTAGTTGAGACCTTGGTTGCTGAAATAGACAAAAAACTAGCTCGCTGAGTTAGCCGTGGGCGCTTTCCGAGCTCCCTAACGAATACACGCCGCTCCTGATCCAGGTTTCTAACCGACAAAGATAAGAAACATAGGGACGAGAAAATGGCGTGCAAAACTCGATGCCGTGGCTAACTCTGCTGGGAGTCGATGAGGCCACCGTCGAGGCGATCGATCCAGACTTGAAAACAAGCATTCTGGTCGCGTCGCTGTGTGATTTAGCGCCCGGCTCCCTGAGCTAGGGGGCAATCAAAAGGATCGCGGGCTTGGAGGCCCACGCGGTTGAGGTAGCTCACGACGATGCCATAGGAGCGAACTAAGGATGTCTCCGTGTAGGTAATAGAGCGCTCTAAGCAGTAGGCCTTGACCATTTTTGCGGCCTTAGCTAGTGCGGGGCGAGGCATATTGGGGAACAAGTGGTGCTCAATCTGGTAGTTGAGTCCGCCCATGGCAAGATCCATAGCAGTACCCCCGGTAATGTTCCGACTGGTCAGCACTTGACGGCGCAGGAAGTCCACTTTGATGTCTCGCCCAATGATGGGCATGCCTTTGTGATTAGGGGCAAAAGAGGCGCCCATGTAGACACCAAAGACAGCTAATTGGGTGACAATGAAAACGCTTGCTACCCCCCAAGGCATAAACCAATAGACCAGCCCAAACAGGATGATGTGGCGGGAAAGCAGCATCGTGATCTCGGAACCGCGAGCTTCAATCTTTTTTCTGGAGAAGGCGCTCTTGAATCCCTGGATGTGGAGGTTGAGCCCCTCCAGGGTCAATAGAGGGAAAAAGAGCCACCCTTGACGTTTGACAATTGCGCGCTGCAATCCGGTGGTGGTAGGGGCAATGTCTTCTTGGAACACGACGACATCAGATTCAATGTCAGGGTCTTTGCCGACTGTGTTCGGGTTGGCGTGGTGTCTAGAGTGTTTATTCATCCACCAGGAGTAACTAATACCCACCACCAGGTTCGCAATAATTCGCCCCCAGATGTCATTCGAGTTGCCGCTAGCAAACACTGCCTTGTGGGCCAATTCGTGAGCAAGAAAGGCAAATTGAGTGAGCACGATGGCCAGTGGTGGCGCAAGAGCAACGCTCCACCACGAGGACCCCAAGAAAATCATGCCGGTGACGGTCATACCTAGAACGACAGTGAGTACCAACGCAAGCACGCCGTAGTAGCCATGGCGCCTACGCAATAAACCGGCGGACTTAACGCTCTTCATCAACCCAGCAAAGTCTGAGGTGTACTGGTGCGCGGCGGGATCAATCCGAGAAGGACTGTCGTTTTTTTGGTCAAGTAGTGGTGAGATACGAACTCGTCTCAGTCATCGGGGCTTCTCAGCGTAAAAGACGCTCACACCGCCTCGATATCCCAAAGCTAACGCGTCTTCCTGTGTTTTAGCTGGAGGAAGCCAGGGTTTCACGCAAAATACTTAGATTCAACTGCAGGCCTCGACAGCCGCAGACCGGCACTTCTCGGCCAGGTTTAGTCCGCGATTATGGCAGTGGAGCCGAAAAACTTCTCATTGACAAACTACTTAGGGTTACCTAACCTATTCAGAGCAGCGGAAAATACGCGCTGAAAAAGACAGGAATCGTAATTGTTCAAGAAGGTACTCGCTTTAGTAGTAGTCGCGGTAGCGGCAGTTTCAGTTTCCGGCTGCACGGCAGAAGCAGCGCTACCGGATAAATCTTCCATCGTTGTTTACGCGGGTCGAAGCGAAGCTTTAATTCAGCCGATTGTCGATCAGTTCACCTCAGACACTGGCATCGCCGTCGAGATTCGATACGCAGGAAGTGCCGAGCTCGCAGCTCAGCTTTTGGAAGAGGGGCAGAACTCTCCCGCGGACATCTTCTTCGCTCAAGATGCTGGAGCTCTCGGAGCCGTTGCTAAAGCCGGCCTTCTCACCAAATTGCCGGATGAAATTCTGGGACTTGTTTCCCCTCAGTACTCAGCAGCCGATGGCAGCTGGGTTGGAGTCTCCGGGCGAGTGAGGGTGCTTGTTTACAACCCCGACAATGTGGACAATGTCCCCAGCTCGGTTTTTGAATTAGCGGAGCCGGAATGGCAGGGCAGAATCGGAATTGCCCCTACAAATGCTTCTTTCCAGGCGTTTGTTACCGCCATGCGTGTTATTCACGGTGAAGACAAGACTCTCGAATGGCTTCGGGCTATGAAGACCAACGGTGTGATCTACGAGAAAAACTCTGCGATCTTGGAGGCCGTTGAAAACAAGAGCGTGGATGCGGGCCTTATAAATCACTATTACTGGTTCGCCATGGGTAGGGAGATCGGCTTCGAGAACCTCACTTCACGCTTGGGCCAATTCCAAGCTCGCGACGTGGGTAACCTAATCAACGCCGCTGGAGTGGGAATTGTTAGTGACTCAAACGCAGCCAGAAGTTTTGTTGAATACCTGCTCAGTCGGACAGGCCAGCAGTATTTTGTTGACGAGACCAGTGAGTATCCTTTAATCTCCGGGATTGAAGCTGGAGTCGACCTGACCCCACTTGACCAAATACCGGCTCCAGATATTGACCTCAGCGATCTAAATAGTCTCGAGGAAACACTCAAGTTGATTCGGGAGGCTGGGCTTATCTAGCCAAGGAGTGATGCGTAAACCACCGGCACTGCTAGTAGTTTTTGGGGTTAGTGCTGCCCTGTTTGCGGTTCTCCCAATCGGTTACTTGGTGCTTCGGCTTTTTGAGGGCTTCGATAGAGCTCTAGCTGAGTTGCTGCGACTAAGGACCCTTGAGTTACTGGGTAACACAATTCTGTTGGTGACTGCAGTTTCGATAAGTGCCCTTTTGCTTGGGTTTGCACAGGCCTGGTTGACTACCCGCTCCAATGTGAAATTCGCGTCAATGTTTGCAGTATTGGCTGCACTGCCGCTCGCGATTCCTTCCTACGTCATGGCTCTTGGATATATCTCGATCTTTCCGAATTTCTCAGGATTTTTTGCCTCGTGGTTGGTTCTCACTCTGGCTACTAGCCCCTATGTGTTCTTGGGGGTCACGGCGGCCTTGGTGAGAATCGATACTGCGAGCGAAGAGGTGGCCAGAACCCTGGGTCTTGGAAGGTTTCAGGTATTGCGGCGCATTACTTGGCCGCAGGTCAGACCTGCGGCAACGGCTGCGGTTTTATTGGTGGCTCTCTATGTCCTGAGCGAATTCGGAGCCATTGCGCTTTTGCGCTTTGACACTTTCACCAGGGCCATCTATAACGCCTATCGAGGGTCCTTTGACAGAACTTCTGCCGCTGCTCTCGCACTGGTTCTTCTAATCATCACTCTTATTGTCATCTGGTTTGAGCGTCGTTATCGAGGTGTCTACCTTGCAAATACAAAGGCACTTGGCAAAAGAGTCAGGGTTGATTTGGGTTCTTGGTCTTGGGTTGCTATGGCCGGACTAGCTTTGGTTGCGATAGTCAGCGTTGGCGTTCCAATCCTTAGTCTTTTAGTTTGGAGCGTCCAGGGAAGTGCGAGCCTAAATCTAACGATGCTGCTCGATGCTCTTTGGGGTTCGGTGCGCTTGGCTCTCATATCTGGACTAGTGATCGGGGCTTTTGCCACCGCAGTAGCGCTTTGGGCTGTTCGGTACCGAACCAAGCTAGGCGTCTTCGTGGAGACCGTCACTTGGGCAACCCATGCGCTTCCGGCCGTCGTAGTTGGTTTGGCGTTGGTGTTTTTTGGGGCGAACATCACGCCTTGGATTTACCAAACAACCTGGATGCTGGTCATCGCCTACATGATCTTGTTCCTACCCAACGCCTTGGCGGCAATCAGCACCCCAATTGCCCAAGTCCCTAGAGACCTAGAAGATGTTTCTCAGTCGCTTGGAGTTCCGGCTAACCGAACCCTATTCAAAGTGGTGTTGCCAATTGCATTTCCGGGGATCATCGCGGGGGTTGCTTTGGTTGCACTAACTGTGCTGAAAGAATTGCCCGCAACTTTGTTATTGCGACCGACTGAAACCAACACATTGGCGACCAGGCTGTGGGGGGCAACCGAAGACCTCGCATACTCTCAAGCAGCACCATATGCTCTGCTTCTGGTTATCATTGCCGGGTTACCTGCGCTCGCGTTGAATTCTCGGGCCAGGAAAGCACTATCGGAGGTTCGAGGCTAATGGCGACTCTGAACCTACGCGGTGTAAAAAAGTCATTTGGTGATGTTGAAGTCTTGAGTGGCGTTGATTTGTTTGTAGAAGATAAAGAGCTGGTTGCGGTTCTTGGCGCTTCTGGGTCTGGCAAGTCCACTCTGCTTCGACTAATCGCAGGTTTTGACAAACCAACTGCCGGAACAATCGAGCTGGCGGGAAAAGAAATTTCTAGTGTCACCAAAGTTTTGGTTCCGGAAAAACGAAACATCGGGATTGTTCCGCAGGATGCTGCCTTATTTCCTCACTTGAGCGTAAGTCAAAACATCGGGTTTGGATTAGCTGGCTGGTCCTCAAAGGATAAAGCGGCGCGCGTTACCGAGCTGCTAGAAATTGTTGAGCTCCTCGGGTTTGCAGACGCGAGTCCTGACAAGCTTTCCGGTGGACAGGCTCAGCGCGTTGCCTTAGCGCGAGCGCTGGCTCCGAGGCCAGCGATTGTGTTGATGGATGAGCCTTTTAGCGCGCTAGATGCCGAGCTAAGAACCAGACTCCGTCTGGATGTAAAGGCCATCTTGCAAAATCAGGGAGCGACTGCGATCTTGGTTACCCATGACCAAGAAGAGGCTCTCTCACTGGCGGATCGTGTGGCCGTACTGCGCAGCGGTCAGATAGTTCAGGTTGGCTCTCCGACCGAGATTTACAATTCACCCGTAGACATAGGCATCGCGACTTTCCTGGGCGATGCGGTGCTGATTGACGGCGAAGTAAAAAACGGCAAGGTGGTAACTTTGCTTGGCGCCTTGAACCCGCTGAACAAAGTCATTGAGGGTCAAATTGGCCGAGTGGCAATCAGGGGAGAAAATTTCTATTTGCTTCCAAACCCAAAGGGCGAGGGTGAAGTCATCGGTCAAGTTTTCTTTGGGCACGACGCGGTAGTTGAGGTTGTGACCAAGGGCCTAAAAATTAGAGCAAGATCCAACGGACCCTTTGCCCCGGAGGTTGGAATGAAGGTTTCAGTTTGGGTTCGCGGTTCAGTGAATTTTTACCCCGTTTAAACCAACAGTTTTCTATAAGTTTCGACAAACTCACAGGTACCGGACAAGCTCTGCCACTAGGCTCAGAATTGTTTTCAGGGCAGCTTCTTTTGCTGTGGGTCTTAGGAGCGATGGAACTTGAATTGGTTTGATGCGCAAGAGATAATCTCTGCGTTTGGCGACTGGGCCGCAGTTGCTGTTGCGTTTGTAATTTTCATTGAAACCGCTTTTATTTTCACATCCATTTTGCCCGGGGACTCCCTGCTGTTTTTGACCGGATTGACCCTTGCGAACTCGGAATCGTGGCTTCCAGATTGGGCAGGTTTTCTGCTTATTTGGACCACAGCTTTTTCTGGAACCCAAGTGGGCTACTGGATTGGCGCGAAAATCGGTCCGCCTCTGATAGCCAAGGAGCGCAAGTTCATTTTGAACAAGGCGACACTTGATAGAACTCATCAGTTTTTCGAAAACTATGGAGCCAGGGCGGTGGTTTTGGCTAGATTTGTTCCGATTCTGAGGGCCCTGATTCCAATGCTTGCCGGTATCTCCAAGATGGACTATCGAAGATTCACCAAACTAAACCTTATTGGAGCCACGGCCTGGGTCGTGGTTTTCATGGTGCCAGGCTATTGGCTGGGTGGTTTCGATATGGTGAAGGAAAACCTAGAAATTACCGTCCTGCTTATTGTCGTCGGCACAACGATGTTGCTGCCACTGGAAATCCTACGAGACCGACTGGTGAAGCGAAATAAAATAAGAAAAAGCCAGTCGGGCAAATAGCAGCCCCGCCATCAACCAGTTCTTATCTAAAACTTCTAGAATTAGCCAAATGCGCTCACTCAGACTCTTTGTTGTCACACTCGTCGGCCTTCTGGCCCTGACCTCCTGCCAAGCAGCTGAACCAGTGCCGGCAATAACCTCCGCAGCTCCGCAAGTAACAGTTGAGCCGGAACCGGAGCCTCTGCCCGTATACCAAGCCGCTCCGCTAACTGGAGTTTTGTATCTTGAGGGGGAGAATCCCTACCTAGCGATGCCTGCGGTGTCGGCAAAGATTGACAACACCTACGCCGGCAGGCCGCAACTTGCGCTAAATGACGCCGACATCGTGTACGTGACTCGGGTTGAAGTGGGCCTCACTAGGCTCCTACCGGTTTGGCATTCGAGGATGCCAGAGGCAATTGGACCGGTTCGATCGGTTAGACCGGTCGATGCATCCATAGTCGATCCATTCCACGGGATCTTCGCTTTCTCGGGAGGACAGGCTCCGTTCAAGTCTGCGGCGAAAAGTACGGGCTTGGTTATCAGCGATGAAGACACTGAAATGAAGAACAAGACCTACTATCGCGAGTCCTCAAGAAAAGCGCCTTGGAATCTATATTTCAGTGCGCAAAAACTGCAGGAGCTCTACGCAAATGATCAGCCAGTCCCACAGGCAGGTTTCGAATTTGATGCAATCCCATCTGCTGTCTCTCAAGGGGTGGCGGCAAAGGGACTAAGCGTTAAGTATCCGCAGTTGAAATCAGTTTGGGATCTTGGCACCGCCAAGTTTGATTGGGCTGAGCCCCTGCAAGTTGCTTGGCTTCGAACTCAAGATGGAACCCCCCACACGCAATTGGGCGGCGATCAGGTGGCGGCTAAAAATGTGGTGGTCCTAGAAGTCGTCCACGATCTAAGTTTTGTGGATCCAAAATACGGTGCGATTCCAAAAGCCAGGCTTGTAAATAATGAGGGCATAGCCCACGTTTTCTCAGACGGTTACTACCTTTTGGGTTCTTGGTCCAAGGGCGAGAGTGAAGACCCAATAATCCTGACCACCGCATCCGGAGAGGTTTTGAAGCTTGCAATAGGAAACACCTGGGTCGAGATGATGGATGTTCCGAAATCGGTATTGAAAATCTCTTTGACCGAGCCTCCCACCGAGTAATGCTGTGCGCGGAGTAAAGAAGAAAGACCTACCTGAGAAGATCTGCTTACGTTGCGGTCGACCGATGGTGTGGCGCAAGTCTTGGGAGAAAAATTGGGACGAAGTTCGCTACTGCTCGGAGAAATGCAAGCGCACAAAATAGCTAGCTATAAGGACTTGGTGTATTCCTTGAGCCATTCCTTGAGATCTGGTCCAATATCTTCGCGGTCACTCGCGATCTTGATGGTGGCCTTTATGAAATCGAGCTTGTCCCCAGTGTCATAGCGACGACCAGTGAAAATAACGCCCCTCACACCACCGGCGATTTCCGGGTGCTGGGCGGCATACTGGAGGGCGTCGGTCAGCTGAATTTCTCCACCTCGACCAGGTGCAGTCTGCTCAAGAATTTGGAACATTTCTTGCCGAAGCACATACCTTCCAATGACTGCGTAGTTGGATGGGGCGGTTCCCGGTGCCGGCTTTTCCACAAGATCAGTAACTATGACGCTGTCTGAATCTGTTGCAGTAACCGAAGCGCAACCGTAGAGCGAAATTTGCTCGGCTGGAACCTCCATTAAGGCAATGACGTTATCCCCGGTTTGCTGATGAATTTCAAGCATGCGGTTCAGTAGGGGATCCCTAGCGTCGATAATGTCATCGCCAAGTAGCACCGCAAAGCTGTGCTCGCCAACGTGGCTCTTGGCTCTCAAGATTGCGTGACCAAGGCCCAGAGGGTCACCCTGTCGTGTGTAGTGAATGTCCGCTAGCTGAGAGGACTCTCGGACGCTAAATAATCTTTGCTCGTCACCCTTGTTGGCAAGCACTTGCTCTAGCTCGGCCACTCGATCAAAATGATTTTCCAGAGTGTTTTTGTTTCTCCCGGTAATCATCAATAAATCGCTGAGCCCAGCAGATACTGCTTCTTCGACAACATACTGAATAACGGGCTTATCTACGATTGGAAGCATTTCTTTGGGCATGGCTTTAGTGGCAGGCAGGAATCTGGTTCCTAAACCGGCTACCGGGATTACTGCCTTGGTAACTTGGTAGTCGGTGTTTTTCGCAGGGGTTTTCATAGCTAAAGCCTAGACTTTGTTCAGGCTTCTCTAAACATTCGGGCCTAGTATCTTTTTTGACTGACAGCTTTAAGGGGATCGTTTTGAAAACAAAGTTACTGGCTCTTGTTGCCGCGCTAGCGGTACTGCTTTCCACGGGCCTTTCCGCGAACGCCGCACCGAGTGAACCGGCTTATCAGGCCATCAACGCGCAGAGCGTTTGGGATCAAGGTTTTACTGGCGAGGGAACAACGGTAGCGATCATTGATCAGGGCGTGAATCTGAATCATCCCTATTTCGTTGGCCAGATAATCGATGGGTACTGCTTTGTCGAAGCAACCTCCAGCTTTCGATGCCCAAATGGCTCATTGGAGCAGTCAGGCGTTGAGGCTGCTTCGCAGCGAAAAATTGGAAGCCAATTCTCAACTGAGGACCATGGCAACATGGTGGCAGGGATTGTGGCTGGAAACCCAACCAACGAGGCACCTGGTGGCATTGCTCCGGGATCAGACATCTTGATGGCGAATGTTGACCTTACGCTGAGCGGAATTTTGGCTGGATTGAGATACGTGGACCAGCGAAAGGAGGAGCTGAACATTGTGGCGTTGTCCATGAGTTGGGGCGGCTACTTCACGGAGATTCCACGTGAATGGCTACGTTGTGACACAA
>Ga0307488_10001059_pt1 | contig 23059 bp, 22 predicted proteins | sample SB02metaG_FD_202248 | JGI IMG/M metagenome (GOLD analysis project Ga0307488, IMG submission 202248) | Sea-ice brine microbial communities from Beaufort Sea near Barrow, Alaska, United States - SB 0.2 | ecosystem: Environmental > Aquatic > Marine > Coastal | place: USA: Alaska | collected... | reverse complement strand
TATCACCGAATCCATAAGATTCGTTTACTTTTGATAATTCAGCATTTTCAAAGCCAGGATCAGCTACTAAGTCATATGTAAAGAATTTTTTAATTTTAACTTTACCAGCTTCATCAACAGTACCAGCAGCTCTACTTGAAATATGTAATGGGATACCATCCTCTATTAATGCTTGAGCCTCTTTTCCTTTTGACGTATTTAGTAATCTGATTCTTCCTAATACTTGTTTCTTGCCTTCATCATATTTTAAATCCTCTATGACATGAGAAACATTTGAAAGACTAATATCAAAATCTTTAGGGTGGTCAAGTTCACCTAACAATTTGTTAGTTTTTACTTTTTCTTGTAATTCTTTAATATGAGGAAGAACTTCAGCTTCTTCATATATTCTGTTATTTTTATTCTTTACTCCAATCTCGGTAAATACACCTTCAAGAACAACAGAGCCATCGGCATCTTTTGTCATACTTAAATTAGACTTAGATCTTTCTAGAATTAAAAGTTTCTTATTTGACATCTTTCTAGTATTAATTTGTTTTATATATTATAACTCTTAATAGTTTTTAGATATCCGCTAACGGATCATCATCTATACCATCATCTTTCTTCTCAGGCTTAAAATCTTTAGGATTAGCCCCTAACAAGATCTTTTCAATATCTTCTTCTTTATAACCATCTGCTTCTAAGTCCGTACGTTCCTTAGCTCGAGCATTGGCTTTAATATCATCACGTGTAAATCCACCATATCTCTTAATTAAGAATCCTAAATCAAAATATGGTATTTCTTCCATATCAGCGGTCATTGTACTTAATTGTGTTTTCATATTACCTATAAAATCAACACGTTTAGTTTGAAGTTCCATTTCTTTCATTTCTTCAAATACATTATCCTTCATGAAGTTTAATCCTAAACCTGCTTTAAATGCAATATCATTTTTTAATTCTGGATGATTAAGACACATCTGAAGATATACAGGTTTAACTAATATTTCTTGGAATATAGATCTTAGCCTTGAAATAAATCTACCAAACTTAATTTCATCTCTTAACATACCACTTGCTTCCATGTCATAAGTATTACCACCTTCTCTATCAAACCTAGAAAATGGTATCTTAGAGGCTAATTGTAATTTATCAGAAAAATATTTCAAAGATTCAGTATCACCTAAATCAGGACCGTCTCCACCGATAGTTTGTATTTCTGGTGATTCACCATCTTTAGAAGGTAACCAGTATTCTTTATTGAACGGCATCATTGGTTTACCGTTGGTTTGAATCTCACCACTTTCAAAGTTAAAGTCTACAACCTCACGATATGAATTCATTAATGTTGCTAGAGATTGCTTTGCTCTTGTTTTAGATTTACCACCGACTGGTATTGTAAACTGTGTTTTAAATGAAGCATTAGATACAGCCCAGATAATTCTACTATGTTCCATTATTCTTAAAAGATTAAAAGATCTTATTAATCTTTCAACATAAGATATTCTCATTGGAGAATTTACTGAAGAATATGAAATGTATATTATTTGAGAATCCCATAATGTTCTTTCCTTTGCACCTTCACCTTTATATTGAATCCAAACTTTTTTACCATCATCAGTATCAATACCTGGCATTAATGAAATTGGATCTAATTCTTTAAAACCGATAATTTCTGTTTGCTTATCATTATAAACTATTTCAAATGCAAGATAACCGTCTATTAACCATTTTCTAAAATAATTCCAAGGAGCAACCATATCATTAAATCCAAAGTAATTATAGATATTATTATATACATCATTAATCTCTTCTTCTATTGACTCTCCAATATGACCATTAAATTCTGCATAAGCCATATAATTTGATTCATCAAATACAATTGCTTCATCAGTTAATACATCTAAGATATCTTCTATTTCATCTTGTACTGCAAAGGTTCTAAGTTGATCTCTTTTTCTAACATAGTCTTGATCAAAGAATGCAATATTCTTTTTTAAGTTTGTATCAGTTAATGACAGTGCAGCAAATGCTCCATACATATCATCACCATCTGATCCCATTGGATTAAACGAATAACCCATTTGATTTTCAGTAAAGCCTACTGCTCGTGAATTACGAATGATCATATCATCGTATGCCATTCCTAAATTAGAAAGATCTTTTAGAAGTCTTCTTACTGGATTTCCCGTACTTAAAGGACCTCTTCTATCTGTAAAACCTGCCATAATCTATTTTTTTATTAGTTTATATATTCTTATAGTATAATGCTTGGGCTTGATTAATATTTCCACCATAAAAATCGCTTTCATTATTAACTCCCCCAACATACCAATCCTCATATCCTAAAACATAAGGGTTTTTCATTTTCTTTATTATATACTGTCTTGTACAGTAAGTTAAATTATATTTTTTGCCAAATGCTTGTTTGACAAATTCCCACCTAAAGGCTGTAATAGGTGCCTGTGATTCAGGATTACCTAATGCTTTACCTTTAGTTAAAGCTGCTATTTGTGTTTTTAATGATACTGTAAGTTCTGTTAAAAAAGGTATTCTTGCTTCATACGGCATATAATGTAAATTAATACCTAATTGGTGTCCATTATCAGATTCTCCTAAACCTATAACTAGTGGGTGTGAATCATAAAAAGCCTCATCTTTAGTGTAATAATAAAAACTATACATTTTACCAGGATTTAAAACACCATCAGACTTTGCAGAAATTCTAGGTATATCAATTTGTGATTGTTTAGACGCACGAGTTCTACCTTTACTTTCTGCAAGATAAAGTTTTAAGTCTTCTGTAAATGATCCTATTAAAGCCATTAGAATAATTTTGAATCTTCAGTTAATAGCATTACTTTACAATTTCTTTCTTTTGCCATTTTATTTAGTGCATTAGTTTTACATAAATTTCTAACATATGATTCATATGCATATTTAAAATTCTTTAGTGCCTTTGCCGTTTTTCTTTTAGGTTCCTTAGGTTTTTGTAATTGAGCCTTAGGTTTTATTTCTACTACATATTCTTGAGTCTTGTCTCCTTTTTTCATTTTAAAGAAAAAATCAGGATAATACTTATGAAACTTATTATCTAACAAATTAAAATAAGGTATAGAGAAAGGTTCTGATATCCAGTAAATCACATCCATATTATGATCGCACCAATAACAAAATTTTCTTTCCCAACTACTTCTATATATAATTGGGCCTTCGCCTCTATACTTTTGAGGGTATTTAGGTTTATAATAACCTTGTTTAAATCCAGACTTTGAATTAGGTTTTACCTTTTTAATGCTCATAGGCAATTAACTATATTGTATAAATTCCTTCACTGTCAGCACTACCATTAATTGATACAGTACCATGATATTTCTTTGGATGTAATTTATTCCAACCTTTTGCGAATCCTCTTTTTGCTATTTCAGTAAAGTAAGCAAACGCATTAGTACTTTTTTCAGGATTAAAATTTCTCCAATATCTATAAAGATCCATATAAGCATAAGCAATACAATCTTGCCTATCTTCTGGATTTCTATATGTTAATTTTCTAGAACACTTATCAGCTAATAACATTAGGAATTCTAAGGCCTTTGGTGTTAACTCGTCTTGCTCTTTTGATAAAACAATTTGATCTAATAAATCTCGATTGTTTAAATAATTTCTTTTCCTTGCCATTAACTTTGTTTTATTTATTATTATATACAAGAAAGGACCGATTGTTTAATTCAATCGGTCCTCTAATTATTGTTATTAGATGTAGAGTTACAGTTTAAATTTTAACTTCTAAATCACCTTTAGGCATTACTATACTTTTTCCATTCTTAGGAATAATTACACTTAACATATCATCATCACCTAATGAAGCATATTCTTCAGCAGAAACTAATACTTCTTGTCTTACTTTAAGACCTTGACTAGCCGTTTTAACTGATGCTTCTACGAAACCATCATTTAAATAATCGTCTTTAGTTTTTTTTTCAGAAATATATGAATTAGCTAATTCTTTTTCCTTTCCATTTAACTCTTCAGCTAATAAATTTAAAGCTTCAGTTAATTCTTCAGTTTCACCTAACTTTTTAATAGCAGCTTCAACTTCAGATTTCTTTTCTTCTAAGAAAGAAATAGAATCAGTAAGATCCTTTCTTTTGCTTTCCTCGATTGCTTTATCATTATTTTCTGCAATTAATTTTTCTGAAAGAATTGGAGAAACATCAAAGTTAATAAATTCTTTTACTACTTCAACTGTTTTTGTAGCAGTATCTATTTTTAACATTTCATTTAGTTGCATTCCAGGATTTACTTTATTAATAAAGAATCCTTCGCTTACTCCAATCATTGTTAAAAATACATCTACAAATTCTTGATTTTGGATGGTTGTAAAATTGTCCATTTCAGCAAGTAAATCAATTGATTCAAAGAATTTGCAAATTTTATCATTTTGCCATTGGTTTCTATATCCTGAGAAGTTAGTTGCCAATAAAGCTTCTTTTAATTCAATTATACTGTAGTTAGTCATATTAACTTTACCCATTGTTAAAGTTCCTTCAGTAATGTTATATTCTAATGATTTATTATTTTCTCCATGTAATGAAAGAATGTTTCCGTTTCTTGAAAACATATTTAAACCTTCAGATACATCGAAGAACCTTGGATCAGTTACATTAGCTTCAGTAATGTTAGTTCCATTATAAGTATAATTTTTTCCGTGTAAGTGGAATGTTAAACCTTCTTCAGATTCTAATACTGGAGAAAGAACAGATACAACTTTACCGTTTGCAGTAGATGCAACCTTTTGATCTTCAGCATTCATTTCATTTACTATTTGCTTAGCATCTATTGACCATGGGTGCTTTGCAGCAACGATAGAAAATTTAGATTTTACATCTGATTCATTTAGCAAAGAAACTAAATCGGAATTAAGTGATTCTATTAATTTTCCTTTTTGATTTTCTGTTCTTGCAATAGATTCACTAATTCTAAATTCCCATTTAGCATTATTGTATGATTCCATTATATACTCTCTTAATTCAGAAATTGGATTTAACCAAGTTGACTGCGCTAATTTAGTATACAAGTTTCTTGCAATTTTAAATTTAAGATCTGGGTTAACTGAATTTTCTAATTCCTCGCTAATAGCAGAAAAGTCTGCATTTTTCAGTTTCATTGGAAATGCAGCTATTGCATTTTCTAAAATCGTTAAAGATTCTTTAACAGAATACGAAACTCTGGAATTGTCATTATCCATTGCCTTTAGTCCATTAATACTATCCACAACGTTTTCGTATAGGTCTGTTAATGTAAATTTCATTTTATTATGATTTTTTTGATTGTTATTTTCAGTGTATATATTAGACTGACTACTTATTGCATGGTATTTTGCAATACCGCTCATTGCCATCTGCTGTGGAATACCCATTCCTACTAGGATTGTCATAACTTGTTGGTCTGTCATGGCACCACCGTGAGTGATTTTACTACTTTGGTTTTGTCCAGTTGGAACTACATCTGACATTTTGCCACTTTGCTTAAACAATACATGGATTATATCCAATAATTGTTGCTTAGGATTATTGAGATAAGGAGCACTAGTATTTACACCAGGTTGAGCATCAATTGCCCCATCTGCATAAACTTGTGTTTGTCCTTCGTTAACTATGTTTTCCATATTGCACTATTTGATTTGTTTTATATATTATAAGTCTCTTTGATTAATTGTATCACCCGCCAAAGCCATCGTCTACACTCCCTAAACCTGATTCGTCTACCTTAGGTTCTGCGTTAGCATTTCTATAATTTAAGCTTTCTAATGATTCTGGAATTATTGGAGCTGATGTTATTGACGATTCCATATAAGGACCGCCAGTTTGTATAGCATCTGGGTTAATATAACCTTTATTACTTAGTAGTCCACTCGGCTGAACTTTTAATATACTTTCTTGTGTAATTTCAAACTTCTGGAATATTCCACCAAAGAATATACCTAATTCATTATTTGCACCTGCTCTTAGCATACCTACACCTTGTGCATTAGGATTAGCTTTAATAGCTTCCTTAGTCATAAGACTTACCTCAGGAGTTAAAACTCCACTTTCAAATACTGGCATGAAAGAAGATACTTCAATAGGGAATGTTACACTCCATTCTTTTTTGTCATTTAACTGAAATTCAAATAATTTATTCTGAGTATAATCTTCTGGGACTGCAAATGTTCCAGCAACCCTCATCATGCCTAAATCAATTTGAAATAGTGTATTTTTATAAAGTCTGCTCATTAAAGATTCTGTTACCTTTAACATTTCTAAATTAGAAGAGCATACTACAGTACAGTCAAAAGACATACTAAGAGGGAGAAAGTTTGTCTCCATTGAAAAAGTTTTTAAGATTCCTTCCCATTCTTGTACAAACTCACTTCTAGCAAACTTATTTGTTTGATTACCCGAATCTATGGATATACCAGTTAACTGTATTATACCTCTTGGTACAACTTCATAATCACCAATAGCCTTACCATTAGCTTCTGCATCAAACAAAAAATTATCCATTAAAAATCTACCGTCTCCTGTTATTGAATAAAAGAAAGGTACTGGAATTTTCTTTAAATTATCTTCATCTATTTGATTATAATAATAGACTTTATCTTTTAATTCTGCCAAGAGAGCTACTATAATATAACGCAGTATAGTATTATCCTTATTAAATTCTTGATTATATGCTGACATTAGTCATTTTTAATTTTTCTTGTATTATATTTATCCAATAGTTTCAATTGTAAATTCGCTAAAACCTGCATCTTTTGTAATTTCTAACTTTTTATCAAAATATTCACTAGGTAATACTGTATGATTAATTACAAATGTATTTAATCCAATATCTTGTATAGTATCATGTAAGATATTAATTATATGATATACACCATCTGAATCAATAGAAGAAAAGATTTCATCTAAGAATAGAATATTTAGAGAAGGAAATCTAACTTTAATCATTTTCATTAAAGCCATAATAATTACAAAGTCTACTTTTTTCTTTTCTCCTGTACTTAATGTCTTTGCACTAATTTCGGTTCCTAGGTGATGGAGTGTACAATAAAACTTTTCATTAAATCTAATACCAAAAGGAATCCCCATTTCTCTACCCATTAATAATATATGATTATTAAATGAAGGAAGTATAGATCTTACTGCTAAATTTTTAATACCATCTTCACCCATTAGGTTTTCAAGTATAGTTAAATAAAAATCATCAGCTTCACTTTTTAACTTACTAGAAGACTTTTCTGTTTTACGAATTTTAAAATCCTTTACTAATTGCTTCAGGTTAGTTGATGAATCTGATTCATCCTTTTCAGATAATTCAATTAATTTAGATTTAAGGTTCTCCATCTGTGTTTCTAATTGACCAGCCTTTACATGAATTGTTCTACCTTTGGTTCTTAAATCATTTAATTTAGTTTCAGCTTCTTCATATTCAGCTTTAGCCAAAGTATACTTTTCACTTAAGGTTATTAATGATTCTTCTTTTTCTTTTTTAATATCTAAATGAAAATCAGAAGTAAGTGGAGCTGTACATGTAGGGCATGTTGAATTTTCAAATAGCCTTAAATCATTTTGAATATTTTTAATATCATTCCCTACTGTTGAATAATGTTTTGATTTAATTCTAGATTCTTGATCTAAATCTATTAGCTTTACTTTTGTATTTTGAGTAAATGTATTTAATTTTTTTCTATTTTCATTTAATGCAATTAAATCTTCTTTTAATTTTTTAACTTTAGATGCATCTTTCTCTGCTGTTAATAATTCTATTTGTTCTATCTTATCATAAACAGATCCGATTGATTCATTAAGAGTTCTTATTTCATCTTCATAAGTTCTTATTTCTTCTACAATACCTTTACGCTTTTCTTTGACTGCCTCGGCCATTTCATTAATAACTGAAAATCCAAATATCTTATCTATAATTCTTTTCTTGTCATAAGGAGACATTGTAATAAAAGATTTAAAATCATTAACAGATAAGATAATTACGTTCTTAAAAACATGATACGGTATTTCATAAATTTCTGTTTCTAAAAATTCTTGTAAATTTACCTTTCCTGCAACATCATATTCTGATCCATTAATCTTAACATTAAAAACGCTAGGATTAATTCCTCTCTCTATTTCAATCTTATTACCTTTTGATTCTAACCATATTCTTCCATACAATTCATTATTAACTCTGTTAGGTAAATCTTTTAACGTTGAACCTTCTACTTTACCATAGCACATATATGTTATAACTTTTGCTAATGTACTTTTACCTGCACCGTTTCCACCTAGTACTAAATATAAGTTACTCTTGTTTTCCTCAAAATCTATAACTTGCAATCTATTTCCATAACTTGCAAAATTCTTAAACTCTACCTTTTTAATCTTCATAGTTAGGAGATAATGTTCTTTTGTATAATTCTTGCACTGATACTTTTAATCTTTCCTTTAAATCTTCATCATAATCTAAAGAATTAATATGCTCGGCTGCAATGTTCATTAAATTTAATTCACCATTAAAATCTGACATTTCACCATCTTCTCTATCATAAGGATTTTCCTCATCATAAATTCTAGGTTCTAATTTTCTAGCTAAACCATCAAGATAATCCATAAACATATTAATATTATACTTACCTAATACGTTTGATGGAATAAAGACATCTACAAAATTATCTTTTATTTCTTTTGCCACATCATCCATTCTCATTTCTAATATTTCATTAATATAATATCTAATAAAAATAGGGCTTAAATGATTTTCAAAAAATTGATGGTTTCCTGTTTCTAGATCTAATAAGTATATTCCTTTTTGATTATCTCTATCTGATCTTGTCATCTGATAAGGATTTCCAACCAAAACAAAATTTTCTTTATCTTGTCGGTAATGAATATGGCCTGAGTAAACTCTTTTAAATCTTTTAAATATACCTACCTCATTACCACCATCGTGTAAATGTTTTGTACTAGGACTAATCTGAACACCTCGAGTTTCAGTATGACAAAACATATAATCTATCTTATCTTTAATATTGTCTAAAGTTTCTATTTCATGTTCATGGTTTCTTCTCCAAGGCATTAGTAAACAAGTAGCATCTTTATACTTTAATATCTTAGGTTCTTTTAACACATTTACATTAGGTAAATATTTTAAACAATCAACCGATGATATTTCATTTGAGTTCTTTCTCATTATATCATGATTACCTACAATGATATGAATATCTGGAAATATTTGTCCAAGTTCTTCAAATACTCTAATTGCTAAATCTTGTGCAGCTAAATTAACACTCTGTCTATTATCAAAAACATCTCCTAGATGATAAAGAACATCACCTTCTTTATATTCCTTTTTTACTAAAGGTATAAAAAAATTAAAAAAGTAATCTTCAATGATCTGAAGCCATAAAACAGAATTTGACCTGCAGCCTAAATGAGAATCGGATACCATCCATATTCTTTTTGTCATATTAAAATAATTTTCTAATTTTTCTTTTTTCTAAAATATTGTATTTTTTATCTAACTCTTCAATTAATTCATCTTTAAATTTATTAGATAATGAATTATAAAACTTATTAGGGAATACATCAAAGTAATCAGAAAGAACACTAAATAGATCTATTCTAGTATAAGATCTTCCAGTATTTTCTATTATATAAAAGAATACTTTATTAATTTGTACTTTATTTAATTTCTTTATTACACCATCAGGTGTTGCTTCATTAAGATGTTCAAATTCACTGCCTTTAATTAACATATCAACTACATCAAATAATGAATCATAATGCTGCTTATCATCTGGATCCATCCCATCACCAAAACCTGCTGCAACTGTAAAGTTTATTTTTTGGCCGCCTAAATCCTGTTCTCCGTATGTATTATTAAAGATCTTATCTTTTTCTACAAACTTAGATTGTTTATCGTCTTCTCCTTTAGTAAGAGCCTTTTTCTTTTTTCCCCACATATTATTTTATATTTTATTATACTGATATGTCATCAGTTTCTGTTAATCTCATATGTTCATAGTCAATTGTAAATCTACATCTTGAGCCTTTTCCTTGACCATCTCTAATTTTTAAAACCTTTAACCAATATTCACGTTCGGCGTGCATTACTGAATCTTGTATCAGTGCATACATTACATCAGCAGTATGCGCAAGACCTGCAGATTCTGCGATGTTTTCCATTCTTACTTCTGTTGCATCCCATGCACCACGATTAATTTGAGTTGCTGATATTACTAACATATCTCGTTTAACTGCTAATGCCCTAAGATCTTCTGCAATCTGCTTAATCTTCATATAAGTATTTTCAGTATTAGGATTTCTATAATTTGCAAGAATATTAATATAATCTACAACTAATACATTTACTTTATGATCTTGGTTTTCTTCTAAATCTTTTAAGTACGATTCTATATCAGGGATAGTTCCTTGTGAAGTTGGATATTCTTTAACAAATAATTTACCAGGAGGTAATAAACCTCTAGATACTTTTTCCAACTTCCTTTTCATATAATCTCTATTGCTTGCATTTTTATCATAATCACTCATTGGAACATGTAAAAGATTAGCACCTATTCTTTTTAATACTTTTTGAGCTGACATTTCTGCCGTTATGAAAACTACGTTATGACCCATCTTTACAAAATTGGCTGCATCATTTGCTAACCATATAGATTTACCAATATTCTGTTCTCCTGCATAAACAATTAAAGATTTGGTATCATAACCACCACCTGATACGCGATCAACAAAACTCCACCCAGTTTCTATTTTCTTTGATGTTCTTTGTATATGAGATTCAGGATTAAAAAAATCTAAACCAGTATCAGTATCAAAATTAATTGAACCATCAGTAGATATCATTCCTATTGCACGCTGAACTACATCTTCTACATTTTCTGGGGATACGTCTTGAGTTTTTACGTATTCAATCGTTCTTACTAATTGTTTATCAAAATGTTTCCACTTAACCCATGCTTCACCAGTTCTTTTTAACCAATCCTGATCATACTCTTTAATATTAATATCATAAATAGATTTTACAATATCTTGAGATATTTCATTAGGATCATCCTTAACTAAAGCTGACATTTGTTGCTTAGACGGACTTTCACCAAATTTTAAATAAAAAGCTTTTGATAACTTTGCAATCTGGTCTAAATCTCTATTAGCAAAAAACCCATTACCTGTTCCTTTCAGATAATGTGGCTTTGTTAAAAAATAGTTAAAGAAAATCTTTTCGTGATCTATGCTTGATTTCATGTAGTTTTATTTTTATATGCTAAAAAACATAATTAGTTTTATTGGTATGGATTATAAATTACTTCATAAGTAGTATATGCAGAATTTTGTAAAGATATTTCCAAAAACTTATGCTTTAATAATTCCTTTAAAAGAATATTACATTCTTCTTTAGATAAACCCCACCGTTTAGCCATCGAGATATCTGTAAATTTAATCTCTTTAGCAACTTTACCACAATAATCACGTATTAATTCAAAAAGTATATCTTCAGCATCAGGGTAATGTGGTAATGTTGTGTGATTTCCTAATACATACTTTACTTTAAGTTTTGCTGTATTAAGAGTTTTCGGTAACATCGTCAACTGTTGTTTCTGTAATTATGTCTGATAATTCTTCTTGCTCTAATTCATCACCATAATTAAATTTAGCAACTACTTGAGGTTCTATTAATTTTAATACATCTTCAGTTAAAACTTGAGGTGTATATAATTGATTAAGATCTACTGCATCATTTAAATGCTTTACACAAATCTTACGCGCAGTTGGTGACGGTTGGAAGTAAACGGTAACTTCTTTTTTATCTTTAGTAAATAAATGTATTCTACAATCAGCTTTTCCTGGATCGGTTAATTTATTAAAAGCACCTTCGGTAATAAATCTTCCTCTTTCAATACCACAGATATCCCAGCCTATGTATTCTTCTAGACCTACATAAGGATTCATACCTTTATTAAAAGAAATATGGAATTTAATATTTGTTGGTTTTGCAAATCTGTTTTTATTTGGTTTAGCAGTTACAATAATTCCAGTCTGCTCTATACCTTCTTTAAGTTTAGCTTTACCTAAAAATAAAATAATTGATGCTGCATATTCTGGACCAGTTCCACCACCACCTACTTGTCTTGAAAATAAATCTTGTGTTTGATAAGTATGATTGGTAAATAAGAATGGAATTTTGCATATACCAAACTGTGTCATTATAATCCTAAAAGTAGATTTTAAAAGTTTAGCTCTAGTCATATCTGCTTTACTACTCCCAGTCTTTGCATCATCGATTTCTTTTTGAGTTGCAAGATTACCTGCAGAATCTAAGACTACCATTATTTTAGGTAATGCAATCCCTTTTTTCTTTTGTTCAATTAATACATCAGTAATTGCAGTTACTGAACTTCTAAATTCTTGAACAGTATTACATGGTTCATATCTAAATTTTGAAGCATCAATACCAAACTTTTCAACTAAAGCTTTATCTACTGCATTTTCTGAATCATAAAATACAATACTATAGCCTTGCTTCTGTGCCTGTTTAATTGCATTTAAAATAAGATAAGTTTTACCAGTACCAGAAGGCCCTGCTAATGCAACTGCTCTATTGTTTGGATATCCACCAAATAATGATCCTGTTAGACATGCATTAAGATGATAGTTTCCAGTTTGAATATAATGATCAATTTCTGAAATTGTTGACTTGTCTAAAGTATTTCCATATTCGGATATCTTTGACATTTCTTTGTTTAAATCTGCGAATGAGAATTCTTTTGCCATATTGTTTTCTATTTATTATTATATGCAAAAATAGTAAATTGTTTACTATGTAGTTAACCAATAATCTGGTACTATGTCATTTTTCATATTATCGTTAAACCATTTTTTAGGTGCAACTATTTTTCTGTTTAAATTTTGATTGAGGTATGCACCCCACCATGAAAATGTTGAATTTGAAATAATATTATGAGTACACCTAGACTGCAAAAATATTTCAATATAATCTTTTCCATTTTCTATAAAAGTAACATTTTTCATTAAAAAATTTTCTTTACACCACTTAATATCGTCACTAAAGATTATATACTTATCTACTTCACCTATTAAATTTATAGCATTTTGAAAATATGTAGTATCTTGTGCAAAATTTGGTCCCAATTCATCTAGGTAATCACCTCGCCTAACATGAATAGCACAAGTAGTACCTTTTAAAATATCTTCATATTTTTTTAATTCACTTAAAACTTTCTTAGATGGTGCAAAAAGATTAATAATAAAATCTCTATTAGGAAAATATTTTTCTGATTGAAACATAGAATTATAAGTAGTATTATCCACTACATTAAAAGGCTCATAATGAAAAGGAACTTCTGTACAACCAAAAAAACCAATTGATGCTTCAAAATTTAGACCGGGTGGGTGATTAATAGAAGGCCAATTAAAATTTTCAAACATATTTAAATACTCATTAGTATGTTTAGACTTAATAAGAGAATCTAAATTAAAATAACCAGTTTTAAAATTATACTTATTACCTAAATATTCAGTACCTGCAATTTGAAACATTACATTACCTAAACGACCCATTAATTTGCAACTTATCATATTATTTTTTAGAATTATGCATTTTATTAAAGTAAGGTACCCAATAGTTTGCTAAAATATTTTCCCAATATCTATCAGGGAACATTTGATTATGCAATTCATTTACATATTCTTTAATGTTATCTTCTGATTCATTAAGATGCTTAATAATAGAAACCGCACCGTTTATTGAATCAAAAGTTTTAACTTTGTCATAATATCTAACAATACCAACTTCAGTTGAAATAAAAGGTATCTTGCATGCTACTACTTCAGCAAAATATGTAGGCAATCCTTCTGCAGTAGATGGGCAAATTATTGCATCAATATCTTCGTACATTTTCCAGCCGTGTTCTCTACCTGAAATTATAACAGGTTCTACATTTGCGGCCTTACATATATCATGGAAAATGTTAGGTCTTTTTATAGATTTCCAATCTTCTTTAGTACCACTGCCAACGAAACCAACCTTCTTAATTTCTTTAATTTGCTTAAATGGTTTAAATTTTTTCCTGCTTACACCTATAGGTAATAACTGACTTTCAACACCACGCCCCTTTATTTGATTAACAATATAAGGATTAATACTGCAAACTGGTGTAGTAAACCATCCTTCATACCAACCATGATTAAAATGATCGGCAGGTACATCTACTTCATGGTGATAAACTGGTATAAGTTTATTTTTAAGTTTCAATTGCTCATGTTCTGGCAGATCTTTAAATAACCAGCCTCTATCTAACACAGATGCAATATAAGGATCTACTATAATCATATCCCAATTCTTCCATGCTTTAGTATTAAATAAATAAACATAATTTTTAGGAAGTGACCAATCCATTAACTCAAAATTAATTTCTGGGTAATCTTTATCTATTATTTTTTTAATATCTCTATTGATAATGCCCATAGCACCAGCCGAAAGATCACCGAAGTATAATACATTTATCATTTTTTAACGGATTCTAAGTATTCCTTTGTATATAATGATTCATCCCATATTTCATACCACCCTCTACCCGAAGAAACATCAGTAACTTTTCTAAAAAAATCTTCATACATAGGAGCTACTGCTTCTAATGAAAATTTCTCACCATGCTTTCTGCAATCTTTAGATTTTATTTTACCTTTCTGTATATTTCTCGCAGCTCTTACATAATCTTCAAATGTTCTACATCTATAACCAGTTACACCTTCGATATTATTTTCAGCAAAAGCTCCCCAATCAGAAGTAATGGTTGGAGTCCCTGCTAATAAATTTTCAATCTGAACACCACCGAATGGTTCTAAGTATTGAGATGCTAGAAAAGATCCTTTAGCATTTTTCAGTAATTCTTTTCTTTCTTCTACACCAGCATAACCAACAAATTCAACATTTTCGGACCAAACATGATTTTCGTAAGATGGATCAAGCTGCCCAGCTACTTTTAATTTAGCACCGATAGCTTTACATACTTGTTCTGCAATATGAACGCCTTTACCATTATATACTCTACCTAAATATAAAAAATAATCTTCTTTCTTTTCTTTGTATTCAAATTGATCTAGATCAAAGTAATTAGGTATTACTATGTCATAATTACTTTGATTGCACATCCCAACATTTTTTAAACCACAGTATGCATGATATATGCCATAAGATTCAAATATTTTATAAGGAGCCCAATGCCCACCTGCATAGCCTATTCCTGGTTCAATTATATTTAAGTCACTATGAGCATCGCATACTGGTTTAACACCAGCACCCCAGAATGGCAAAATAATATCACCCGGTTGTTTTCTTTTTTCTATTTCAGCTATAGAGTTTTTATAAAATGTTTTATATGCGTTATCATTTAAATCATACTTAAACCATTTAGTTTTATAATCATGAGTTCCATATACTTCAGTCCAAACTTTATTTGTAATAACAGTAACGTCTTCATCGGCCATAGTATTGGAATCTTCATGCCCGTAATGAAAAATAGTATGCCCCCTATCTTTCATCATTTTACAAAACTTTAAAGCTTTTTGTGTATACGCACATGCTAAAAATTCATCATTTGTTACTGTGTGTGGTAATCCTAATACATGTATTCTAAAATTTTTCATATTTTTATTAAAATAAACTTGTTGTATAAATTAAGTTTCTATTAAATGCTTTAAAACCCATTGCAGTAACTACTCTATTAATAGGATCTAATATTGTTTTTTCAAATTGTCTATCATGATCAATTTCTGGTGCAAATTCATAAGGATAATCACCAGGGGCAAATGCAAACACTTCGCATGATTTATCTTTAGAAAAATACATTTTACATTTCTCTCCGTTACCGAGTGGTTGATATTTACCTTTAGATGAAGAATTATTTAATAAGTAATTATGATAACCTGCAGATCTTACACCAATTGGACACCTAGATGCAAATTCAAAAGCTTCATAATCATTAACAATATATTTTTGATAGTTATTTACTTTCCTTGAAAAACTAATTTGATCTACATTAGCTAATTTAAATTGTCTTTTAATATCTTTAAGTAATGCAGCAAATGCTTTCATGTCTAATTTATCAACAGAGAATATGTAAGTTAATAGATCTTTTAATTTTTCTCTAGCAAATATAGGAGTAGATGATTGAATAATTTCAAATCCTTTAGAACTAATCTTAGAGAGATCTTCATAATGAATATCTGGATCTTTCCAAACAATATTCTGCATATACTTTTTCTTAGCTAACCATATTGCATTTTTTGCAATACTTTCTAATTCAAAAGATAAAAAGTTTTCTGCATTATTATCATCAGCATATTTTTGAAGAATTTTTTCTAAATAACCATTTACTCTAACTTTATATAATTTTAAAATAAATTCTTTTTCATCACCTTCCCATCCTTCTGATTTGGCAATTACTTCATCAAATTTTACATATACTGAATCAGTATCAATGTAAATTCCTACTGGGTTTTCTATTCTTCCAGTTACAGTAATTCCCATTTCTTTATGAGCAGCAATATCTTTATGCCAATATTTGCTGAAATACATATTAAGTAATTCTTCAGTATATAGAATTGCATCTTTACCTTGAAGAGTAATAGTTTCAGCTATGTCAACATTAAAGAAATAAAAGTAAGGATTACCAAATGCACCATAAATAGAGTTAAGCATTAACTTAACAGCCTGTTCATAATTATAAAACTTACTTGCTTCTTTATTGATTTGTTGTAATTCTGTAAGTTCTGTCATATTATATTAATTCAGCTTGTGAAGATGTATATAATTGGTCTATTAAAAGAGTATTTAAATCTTGATATACCATAATTTATATTTTATTTTTATATGCTAAAAACTATAAAAAGTTTTAAGAAAAAGGCATCCCATATAGAGATGCCTTTTATTTAAGGTAAAGGTATAAAAATTAATCCTCGTCAGTAATTGCAACCGCAACAGTTAAGTGAGTGTTAGTATCTAAAGATTTAAATACTACTTTATTACTACAAACAATTACTTTATAGTTTTCTTTATCTAAGAGGTTAATGTATTTTTTATAAATTACAACCTTTTGGCCTTCAGCACCATCACCTTCATATGTATGAGCTAATGTTGCATCATAAGAAAGACCTTGTACTGCAATACCCTTTTCATTTACTGCTAATGTAAAAGTATCTTCTTCTCTTTCTAAATTAAATAGAGATTTCATTTTATCTACATGAGTTGTTAGAAGATCAAATTTAAATATACTATCTTCAGTTCCAAATGCACGATCAGTTTCTTCTTTACTCATTTCCATAAAAGATAAAGATGGATCAGCACATGCTAAATTAATCTGAAGGTCTTCATTTTGTAAAGTAAAATCACTTGCCATTAATTCTCCATCAATTTCTGAATACTTAATTTTACCTTGTACGTCGCCGTTAAAGTGAGATAGCGCATCTATAACTTTACTCCCATTATAAAAACTAACCTTTACTGGATCAGTAATATCAGTGTCAAAGATATCAGATGTTGGTGTTGATACTAGTTTCACTGCGTCCCTTTCTGGGAAGTATACAGATGAAACGGTTCCTTCCTTTCCAATTTTCATAAAAATGAATTTATCAATCGGTAAAAGTTTTTTGACGAAAGTACTTAATTCGTAACCGTCAATTTTTTTAATAGTTGCTTCCATTGAATTTATTATTTGTTTATTGTTATATGCATTAATTTAATTTAGTTTTAAAAAGTACTCTTAACCTTATACTTCTTTTTAGGTATTGCACCAAGCTCTTCCGTTACTAAGATTTTCTGGCTTGTATTATCCTGCTTCATAAAAGTAAAGTTTGTCATTTTAGCTTTACCTTCACAGAATTTTTTAACTTCTACTGCCATATCCATTGCAGTCGTTGCTGGTACATTTTGAGCAATATGATTAACTTGCCTAGCATCTTTAATTCCAAAGTCTAATGGTAATCCCATTAAGTGTAACATTTCTCTAATGTTTAAATATCTGTTTTCCGTTGGGTGTACACCATTAAACATATTTCTGCCAATAAGAGCAGAAAAGCTTTCATTAAAGAAATGCGGTGAAGCATCCCAGTAACCTAAACCTTGGCTTGTTTTATATTTCTGATGTTCTAACATATCACCAAATGATTTTGTTGATTTTTTATTAGAGAATCCTTGTTTATGATATTTTTTATCTAACCATTGAATGCACTCATCTAAAAGATCATTCTTTTCTAAATATTGCGCAATTGTACCTTTACCAAATTTCTTAGCAAAATCAGTATGATTTAAACCTTCTTTTTCTAATACAAATTCATAAGGTTTATAATGATCGGTTACTTTACCTTCAACCATAAACATATCTTGTAGTGTTGCATCTTCTGGTACTTCTTTAAGATAATCTATAAGATGTTTCTTTTCTCTAAATTTCCAACCTAGCATAGGTACTGTTGGTGTATTCCAAAAGAAATAAAATGTTCTTATTCTTCTTTGTGGAATTCCATGCAATTCAGTATTAGTTTTAATTAACGAAAAGCTATATCCATATTTTTCACCGATAGCTTTAAGATTGTCAACAACACCTTGTCCCATCTTAGTAAAAAGACCAGGTGCGTTTTCACCCCATAATACTTTAGGTTTAACATTCTCTAAAACATACTCTGCTGAATTATACATCCATTGATTTTGGACCGCATCAGATCCTCTAGATGAGGCGCTACCGCTAGCAGAATTTAACTGAGACAAACCTGCACATGGGCAAACAGAATTCACAAAATCTACTTGTTCAAATGTTTGATTAGGAATATCTAATTCTTCATGATCTATTCTATACATAGGTACATCTGGCCAATAATCTTCTATATGACTTTCGTTTGCAGCAAAAGCTTCATAGCTTAAATGAAACGCTGGTAAATTACCTGTTGCTTTATTACAACCTATTGCACTACCTCCGATTAACGGAATCATAGTACCCCATTTTAATTCTTTTTCTTTATTCATTATTTTTATATTTTTACTTTTTCAATTTCTAAATCTTCCATGAATGTTAAAGGATTAATATTACCTTCTTTTACTTCATTTTTTAGATATACAATACTTTCTTTAATTGTATCAGTTATATCTTTTTTAGGTTCCCATCCCATTGATTTTGCTTTTGAAATATCACCATAGGAATTTAACGCTTCTCCTGCAATTGCATCATAATGATCAAATGGTATACCACTTACATCCATTTCATCTGCAATTAAATTTTTAAGATCTAATAGATTAGTCATTTTACCAGTTCCTAGGTTAAATGTTTGGTTGGCTGTATCTTCATTCTCCATACAAAGAATATGAAATGCGTTAACATCAGCAACATTTATATAATCTCTTGATTTTTTATAATCACCAAATACTATAGGATTATGTCCGCCCATTATTCTTAAAATAAATCCTGCAAACACAGGAGGTACTGTTCTTTCATAATCTTGTAAAGGTCCTGCTACATTAAAATATCTAAGTGCAGTATAATTTAATCCTTTAGTTCTATGATATGATTCTGCTAACAAAGCAAGGCATGCTTTAGTGGTAGAATAAATTGTTGTAGGATCTGATTGAGTTTCATTATAACCACCGTCTTCCATTTCACAATTTTCATATACAGCTGAAGTTTCACTAAATATAATTCTTTTAACATCTGCTTTAAGACAGCCGTTCATTACATTAATACTTCCTAAGATATTATTATCTACTGCTTCATATACATCTTCATGGCAATCATAAATTGAAACTAAACCTGCAAAGTGATAAACGTAATCTGGTGCAAATTTTTCAATAATTGTTTCTACATATTGATTTCTAATATCAACTCTATGAAAGTTTTCTATTTGATCATGAACTTTAGGAATATAAGTTCCATGTTCCATATTATCAATAACTGCAATACATTCAGGATTGTGTCCTCTATTTAATAGATCATTAATAAAATTTGTACCAATGAACCCAGCACCACCGGTGACTAGGATTTTAGTTTCAGAATTATACATATATTTAGTTTGTTATTTTGTTATAAGCTTCCCATATTTTATTGTCTACATGTTCTCCGGTATAATAAGAATCTCTTAAATACTTTTCTTGGAGATTATAGAAGAGTTTTTTATAATGGTCTGGGTTTGCATTTAAAAACTCTACTTTCTTTTTTAAATCTTCTGGAGATTTACATCTAATGAAATGCCCATCAGGGAATACATTAAATTCAGTATCGTAAGATGGGTGTAAGAATGGTATAATACCATAGTGTAGCATTTCAGCATACTTAGAGGTTACCATTCCTTCTTTAATAGGTACACAGAAGGTATACTTAGTAGAAAGTAATTCATCTGTCATTGATTCAATTCTTTTTTCTCCTTTAAACCAATCTGGATATTTTTCTTTTAATTCATCATCCCATTTACCATAAATATCAGTCTTTATACTATTATCTACAATATAATCTCTAACAGGATCCCATCGGTCCATTCCGCCAGTACCCTTTCCTTGATTTTGTAACATCATAAATGAATTTGTCTTTTTCATTTCAAATAATTCATCAGTGTTATACCTAGTCTTATCTAAAAGAAAGACAGTTTCAATTCCTGAATATTCATAAGTAGATGTAATAGTTTTAACATCTCTTAGTGGTGGTTGATAAAAATATTGTTCTTCTTTTGTAAAATTATTTTGAGCTAAGTAATATGTAGGTCTATTATTAATACCCCAATCTTTACATGCTAATACATATCGATTATCTACAAGTAAACCAACAATAGGTACTTTCTTTTCCAATTCATTCATTGCTTGAATTATTGGAGCTGCATAGTATTTAAAAAAGTCTAATGATTTAACTTGACCATTACCATCTTTCTTATTAATATAATTTGGTATATTAACAGTACTTGATGGTCCTGTATAAAAGAAAATAAAATCTAAATCTAATTCTTTTATAAATTTTACAGTTTCATCAGAGGATTTTCTGTTCTCCATTTTAGAATGGAATTCATGAATGTTAACCTCAGCTGCTAATTCTGCTTTAACTGGATCTCCAAATAGTGATTGAACTGCTGGCTTTTCTTTTGCTCTTACTCTACCTAAATCATTTGGACTTAATATCCAATATTCAATATTAGGATTTCTTTTTGCAATTGAATTTATCAGTTGTTTAGGTTCACAGTCTCCACCGATTGCTCCCCAACTGTTTTCATTAAACTTAATCGCTTTACCAAGTTTAAAAAAACCTACTCTTTTAACATTTTTCATTTTAACACGTTTTAATTAAATCTTCTATTACTGCTTTATCATTTTCATACGTTAGATCATACCAACATATATTTAATTCCTCGAATTTTAAATTATCCATGGAATTAATAAGGTGGGTAATTTCATATTCATTTCTATTTGACATTTTAATACTGTCAAGATTATCAAATGCTTCTTTTGAAAATATCATATAACCACAGAAGTATCTCCCTGAAACAATCCCGTGAGGTTTTTCAATAACAACATTTTCTAATATAGAAGCTAATTGTAAATTCCTAGCTCTGGTATCATAATCTTTATAAGTAACTACTGTACTATTTGGATCATGATATTCTAATCCTATATTTCCTTGATAATAGTTATCTCCAAATAAACATAAGAACCCTTCATTAAATTTACCAGCCCATACTTTTATTGCAGCACCAGGTCCGTATTCATCATCTTTTTGAAATTCATAAAATATATTAATTTCTTTTTTATACTTATTTAATACTTCAATAATAGGATGAGAAAGTTTTATACTATCTTTAAAAAAGAAGTCTGCTTTACTAATTGTTACATAACAATCCTCTATTCCATTTTCAATACAAAATTCAATACAGTATTCAACTGTTGACTTTCCTAAGATAGGATCAACTAATTTATTTTTACCATATCGAGTTGATCTACCTGCTGCTAAAATTATTGCCTTTGTTACTCTTTTCATTTACTATACTTTATTTCTAATTCATCAAATAATTCATGACCCTTTTTAAGGAAAGAACCTGCTAATTCATATCTTTCATTTAATTCAAAGAAAGGTACTGCACCTAGTAAGTGAACGGCTAAAAAGAACTTTAATTGATATTCATCACACCATTCATACATTATTTGTTCTGCACCTTTACAAAAGCTACTATATTTTTTACTAGGGTTATTGTATATATGGGACTCATACTCCATTACAAATGATTGCATTAATTTACCATAATCATAATAGTTTTGCTCTTCAGTTCCTCTTGGATCTATAAATAAGAAATCTTTATCATATAAAATATTACTTACTGTTAAATCACCATGAACAAAACCCCAAGCCGAAGTAGCATCAAACTTACCTTCATAAGTATAACCAGTCCTTAATTGTAATTTCTCAAAATAATCTTCAGTCTTAACATTAGATCCTATATTATCAAATTTACCAATAATAGATATTAAGCCTTCTAGTTGATCAAATGAAGTTGTTAATGGCTGTTCTAAAATTTTATCATACCAAGTAGGAAATCTTTTCATTTCATAACTTGTTTCTGATAATGGTTTAATGTCAATAAAATTAGGATGATCCGTGCACATTAAAAAATCCATTTGTTGTTTGAATTTTTCTGGATAATGTCCTGCTTCTTTTATAACTTTATTACCTTGGAGAAATACTTTATCTCCGCTATTTCCTATTAAAATTTTACTATTATGCATTTTATTCCAAGTTTACGTGCAAAGGTTAAATCCACATCCGAATCCCCAACCATTAGGAAGTCTTCAAAATTATATTGTGGAAACTTTTCCATTATTAAATGTCCCATATCTGGTGACGGTTTTTTATTTGGCACATCTTCTCTAGTATATATGTAATCAAATAAAGAAGGTTCTATCTGGTGATAACTCATAATTCTATCTACATTTTCTCTAGATGAATTTGATGCTATTACTAAATTTTTAAATACTTTACTCTTAC
>Ga0307488_10001056_pt1 | contig 23090 bp, 24 predicted proteins | sample SB02metaG_FD_202248 | JGI IMG/M metagenome (GOLD analysis project Ga0307488, IMG submission 202248) | Sea-ice brine microbial communities from Beaufort Sea near Barrow, Alaska, United States - SB 0.2 | ecosystem: Environmental > Aquatic > Marine > Coastal | place: USA: Alaska | collected... | reverse complement strand
CTCAGTATGAATAAACTCGCATTCGTGTTTCCAGGTCAGGGTTCACAACAAGTCGGCATGTTGGCAGACATGCTGGAAACCTACCCAATCGTGCGCGATACATTCGCCGAAGCGTCCGATCTGCTGGGATATGATGTGACCGACCTGGTCCTAAACGGCCCGCTCGAAGAGTTAAATCGAACTGAGAAAACCCAACCAGCACTCTTGACGGCGAGCATAGCCCTGTATCGACTCTGGCTGGCGCAGTCACCCTTGAGGCCCATTTTATTTGCAGGGCACAGCCTAGGTGAATATAGTGCCTTGGTTGCCAGCGGTGCCGTTGGCTTTGCCGATGCGATAAAGCTGGTTGAATTGCGTGGCCAGCTGATGCAACTGGCCGTGCCGGCAGGTGAAGGCCTGATGGCGGCCGTGTTAGGCCTAGATGATCAGGCAGTGATCGACGGCTGTCTGGAAGCGGAGCAGGGCGCGGTGGTGTCAGCGGTGAATTTCAATACCCCGGGCCAGGTGGTGATTGCCGGCAATACGGCCGCCGTCGAACGGGCTATGGTGATTTTAAAAACGATGGGCGCCAAGCGAGTATTACCCTTGTCGGTCAGCGTGCCATCGCACTGCGTGTTAATGAAACCGGCGGCTGATACACTGGCCGAGCGATTGCAGGCAATACAGTTTAACAGTCCGTCTGCGCCCATTGTGCAAAATCGCGTTGCGCTTGGCGTGACCGATATTGACGAAATACGCAAAAACCTGCTGGAACAGCTTTATAAACCGGTGCAGTGGACAAAGTCGGTGCAGTTTATGGCCAACGCCGGCGTAACCGAGATCATCGAATGTGGCCCGGGCAAGGTATTGAGTGGCTTGAATAAACGAATTGCCGGTGATGTGATTCATACCGCCATCGGTAATCTAGCTTCGTTTCAAAAACGATTAGGATAATAGTTATGACAGATGCCAAAAAAGTTGCCCTTGTGACCGGCGCCAGTCGCGGCATCGGCGCAGCAGTTGCTGACAAACTCGGCCAAGACGGCTTTATTGTGCTGGGTACCGCGACCTCAGAAAGTGGCGCGGAAAAAATCAGCCAACGCTTTGCCGAGTTGGGCATTAGCGGCAAGGGTTACTGCCTGAACGTAACCGATGGCGCCTCCATCGATGCTGTGATGGCCGACATTCAGGCCGAATTCGGTGCCCCAGCGGTATTGGTCAATAATGCCGGGATTACCCAAGATAATCTTTTTTTACGCATGAAAGAGACTGAATGGAATGCCGTGATCGACACCAACCTGAACTCGGTGTTCCGCATGAGTAAGGCGGTCATCAAAGCCATGACGCGCACCCGTTTTGGCCGAATCATCAATATTTCATCGGTTGTCGCCTCCGCCGGTAATGCCGGGCAAGCCAACTACTGTGCCGCCAAGGCCGGCGTGGAGGGCTTTACCCGGTCCTTAGCGCGTGAAATTGGTAGCCGCAACATTACCGTCAACTCCGTTGCGCCGGGCTTTATTCAGACCGACATGACCCACGACTTGGCGGAAAATGTAAAAGAGACCCTACTGAAACAGGTGCCCTTAGCGCGCCTGGGTACACCGGATGAAATCGCACATGCGGTTGCGTTTTTGGCCAGTGATGGTGCGTCATACATCACTGGAGAAACTTTGCATGTCAATGGCGGCATGTATATGGGTTAATTTTGGCAAGTTGGTCGTCATTTAACTTGCTCAATAGGATAACGTTTATATAAACTAGCCAGCACGTTTAACTGTGCTAAATACCTTTTAGGAGTTCTCATAATGAGCAGCATCGAAGATCGAGTTAAGAAAATAGTTTGTGAGCAGTTAGGCGCTAAAGAAGAAGACGTCAACGCAAAATCATCTTTTATAGATGATTTGGGTGCCGATTCTTTGGATACGGTTAACCTAGTAATGGCGCTGGAAGAAGAATTCGAAACTGAAATCCCAGATGAAGAATCTGAGAAATTACAGACTGTTCAAGACGCGATCGATTATGTAAACACCCACGTGGGTTAAGCGATTTAGTCAACAATAGGAGCCGTATTGACCTCCGGGCAATGCGGCTTTTTTTTGAGTGCTATTCTGCATTATGAAGTGGCAAGACAGTCTTGGAGAATTAAAGATGTCAAAACGACGTGTGGTGGTAACTGGGCTTGGTTGTATTAGCCCATTAGGGAATTCAGTCGCATCAACGTGGTCGGGTATTTTGGCCGGTAAAAGCGGCGTGAATCGCATCGAACTGTTCGATGCTGAAAAATTCACCACCAAATTTGCAGCCCAGGTGAAAGATTTCAACCCCGCCGACTATATGAACCCTAAAGATACCAAAAAGATGGATGGTTTTATTCAATACGGCTACGCGGCCGCGGTTGAAGCGATCCAAGACTCCGGTATCGAAGCGACTGAAGCCACCGCCGGTCGAATTGGCATTGCCATCGGTTCGGGCATCGGGGGGCTCGATACTATTGAGAAGAATCATCTTGCTCTGCAAAAGGGTGGCCCACGCCGTATTTCACCCTTTTTTGTCCCCGCTGCCATTATCAATATGATTTCAGGCAATCTATCTATCCAGTATGGTTTTAAAGGCCCAAATATTGCGATAACAACGGCCTGCACTACCGGCACCCACAATATTGGCTATGCCGCGCGCACCATTGCTTACGGCGATGCTGATGCCATGGTCGCTGGCGGAGCCGAAATGGCGTCCGGCCAGTTGGGCATGGGCGGTTTCGGCGCAGCGCGGGCCTTATCCACGCGCAACGACGATCCAACGCGCGCCAGCCGCCCATGGGACCGAGATCGAGACGGTTTTGTTCTCGGTGATGGTGCCGGTGTGATCGTGCTCGAAGAGTATGAGAGCGCCAAAGCCCGGGGTGCCAAGATTTATGCCGAGTTAACCGGCTTTGGTATGAGTGGCGATGCCTATCATATGACCTCACCGCCTGCCGATGGTGCGGGTGCAGCGGCCGCTATGGACAACGCCTTACGGGATGCCGGTTTAAACCCGTTAGACGTTAACTACATTAATGCCCATGGCACCTCGACGCTAGCCGGTGATTTGGCTGAATCGCAAGCGGTTAAACGGCTCTATGGTGGCGATGCAGACAAGATAGTGGTCAGTTCGACCAAATCGATGATTGGCCACTTGCTCGGCGCTGCCGGAGCGGTAGAGGCGATTTTTTGCATATTGGCGATCAAAGATCAGGTTGCGCCCCCGACCATCAATTTGGACAACCCAGATCCGGCTTGTGACCTTGACTACGTTCCCCACACGGCGCGTAATATGGTGATCAATCATGCGCTCAGTAATTCATTTGGATTTGGCGGTACAAACGGGTCTCTTATCTTCAGTAAAGTTTGATACTATCGACTCTTACACTTGAACTCTGTTAGCCCGAAAACCATGCATATCAGTCTGTTAAATGGCGTCAACGACGCCATTCCACTATCCCACCGCGGTTTGGCCTATGGCGACGGCCTGTTTGAGACACTGCTGGCCGATCAAAGCGGGCCACATTTTCTCGGGGCCCATCTTGATCGACTTAATGCGGGGGCCCGCCGCATGGGGATGGCTTGGTCCGTGGCGCAGAGTCTGGCGCTGCGCGGACAACTGACCGCGCTCTGTCCCCATCTGGATGCACCCCATCTAATTAAGGTCATGCTTTTGAGAAGCAACCCCGGGCGTGGCTATGATTTTGACCCCCTGTTACAACAGACCGATGTTCTCGTACAATGTAGTCCCTATAACCGTCCAGACTGGGCGGAGCGGGGCGCTCGAGTCGGATTGGCCCAGACTCATGTCAGCGTCAACTCAACTCTGGCCGGCATGAAGCATCTCAATCGGCTGGATTCAGTCTTGGCCCGCCAGAGCGCTAGAGCGCAAGGTGTCGATGAGGTGTTAATGGCCACCGACAGCGGCTCTATCATCGAAGCCAGCGCTGCCAATCTGTTCTTTTTTCGGGGCGGACGTTGGTCTACGCCACCGGTCGATCAGGCAGGAGTAGCCGGCGTTATGCGCGAGCAGCTGTTGGCCCGTTGCCCTCAGATTCAAACCAAGGCGCTGTCGGTGGATGAGCTGGACCAGGTCGAAGCGGCTTTCTTATCCAATAGCCTAATGGGCCTTGTCCCGATTCAATCCTTAATGGCGCGGCCGTTGCCGTTGCACGCCGATATCCACCTCTTTCACAGCGAGTTAGCCAAAACGTGTTAAAAAAATTAGTCTTCATCACTCTGCTATTAGGCATTGTTTCGGCTTTGGCGATCGTCAACTTGGCCCAACTACGGCTGCAAGAACCGCTCTCACTGAGCGCCGAAGCCACAACCTATAGGGTGACCGACGGCGCCTCGGTAAAACGTGTCTTGGCAGACTTTAGCGCCAATGGCTGGATCGACTACCCCCGGGTCCATGAACTCTGGTTACGCTACAATGAACTCACGGTGATCCAACGCGGTGAATATGCCTTGCAGCCGGGCCAAAACAGTACCGAAGTGTTTCGCATGATGGTGTCTGGCAAAAAAATTCTGCGCTCGGTGCAATTCATTGAAGGCCAAACCTTCAGTGATTTCTTGCGGGTTCTGGCGGACAGTCCCGACCTAGAGCACAGCCTGACCGGATTGGATCAAGAAGCCATTATGCAGCGCGTAGCCGCCGATATGAGCTTTTACGAGGGCTGGTTTTTCCCCGATACCTACCTGTTTGACGCTGGCACCAGCGACCTCGATATACTTAAATTGGCTCATAAGCGTATGGTCTCGATCTTAGCGGCTGAATGGGCAGAAAAATCGCCGGCCAGCGTCGTTGAAACACCTTACGAGGCGTTGATTTTAGCGTCCATCATTGAAAAGGAGACCGGCGCCGCCTTTGAACGGCCGATGATTTCAGGTGTTTTCACCCGCCGACTCAGTATCGATATGCGCCTACAGACCGACCCCACCGTTATTTATGGCGCGGGGGCAGCGTACACAGGCAATCTAACGCGCAGTCATCTACGTACCGACACTCCATACAATACCTATACGCGCAAGGGCTTGCCGCCGACGCCGATTGCCAACCCAGGCCGCGAAGCAATCTTTGCTGCCTTAAATCCGGCCCCCGGCGAGAGTCTCTTTTTTGTCGCCAAGGGCGATGGCAGCCATCAGTTTTCGATCACGTTCGAAGAGCACAAAGCGGCCGTACGCCGCTACCAGCGTTTTTCTCGGCGCCAAGACTATAAGTCTGCGCCGGCAGCGGATGCAGCCCAATGAGCGCCCTATTTATCAGCATAGAGGGACTGGAAGGCGCCGGGAAAACCACTCAGGCCGAAGTATTGATGGCCTGGCTCAAGGCGCACGGTCACGATATTATCCGCACCCGGGAGCCGGGTGGCACCGAGATCGCAGAAGCGATCCGGGACCTGGTCTTGAGTCACCACAGTGAACAAATGGATCCGGTTACCGAGTTGCTGCTCGTCTTTGCGGCCCGCAAGCAGCATGTGGCCAGCCTTATTCAGCCAGCCTTAGCGGCTGGTCAGTGGGTGATCAGCGATCGCTTTACCGATGCGACCTACGCCTACCAGGGTGGCGGGCGCGGGCTCGACCGGAGCCTGATTGCATCTCTTGAAGAGACGGTTTTGGCCAATTTCCAGCCCGATCTGACCATCTGGTTCGATTGCGACGCGGCCACTGGATTGGCGCGGGCCCAAGCGCGAGGGGCGCTTGACCGCATTGAAGGGGAAGATATAGCATTTTTTAACCGCTGCCGAGCCCAATATCAGCTACGCTATGATCAACAACCTGAGCGTTTTATAAAAATTGATGCGGCCCCATCTCAGGCCGCCGTCTCCAAGCAGTTAATTACGGCCCTGGAGGTCTACTTTGCCTAATTTACCGCCCTGGTTGAGCGCCACGCTGATCGATTTAATTGGTCAATACCGGGCTAACACTCTTCCGCATGGCCTGTTGATATTGGGTGACCCGGGCCATGGCGGCGCGTTAATGACCGATGCCTTGGTGGCGAAATTACTCTGCCGTTCCGACTTGCCGCACGCCTGTGGTGACTGTAAAGCCTGTCGGTTGCATCAGGCCGGCAACCATCCGGACTTCATTCGGGTGCAGCCGGAAGGCAAGAGTTTGACCATTCGCGTCGATGCCATTCGCGCCATCAATCGAAAAGTGGCCGAAACCGCTCAGCAGGGTGGCAACAAGGTGATTCGCCTGGAAAACGCCGAAAAGATGAACAGCAATGCCGCCAATGCCTTACTCAAGGTATTGGAAGAGCCGAGCGATCGAACCTTTATCGTGCTTGAAAGCCGTTCGCTGGGGCGTACCTTGCCAACTATTCGGTCACGATGTCGGCTGGTTGCATTGCCGGAACCGAGTCTGGACCAAGCCTTGGCCGTGTTGCACAACGGCGCCTATCCGCTCGATCCCCATATCGCCTTGGGTATTGCGCAAGGCAAACCCTATGCCGCGTTGGCGGTCACTGCGGACCAACTGAACCAGTGGTCCGAGTGTGAACGACGTTTTTCGCAGGATTTGGGCTTCAGTCAGCTGAGTCAATTTATTCACAAGGCGCCGCTTGAACCGACCCTCAAGCAGCTGATGCTGTGGGTCGATACGGCGATACGTCAGCGCTTGAGCCGGCGTCGCGAGTCGGCTCCTGTTGCCGATGACATGATCGAACTGTTGGCCAACAAAAAAGCTCGGTCGCTATTTGATTTTCGGGATTATATAGTTGTTTTATTAGGCTCGATTCATCGTCAATCGAATTTAAACACTCAGCTTATGGGCGAAGAGCTCGCATCTCGCTGGCTTGATCTAAGAGGCACAGAATGAACCCCAAATTAGGTGGCACTCGCAGCGGAATATTGTCCATAACAATGAAAGACAAGGCGGTTCTCTATGCTGCCTTTATGCCCTTCGTTAAGAATGGCGGTTTGTTTATCGCGACCAACAAACGCTTTAGTGTGGGCGATGATGTTTTTTTATTGCTCACCCTGATGGACGAGCCAGAAAAAATCCCGGTTGCCGGCCGTGTTATCTGGCTGACCCCAAGAGGGGCCCAAGGCAACCGAGCAACCGGCATCGGTGTGCAATTTTCAAAGAAAAACGAATTGGCAAAAGACAAGATCGAAACCTATCTGGCCGGTGCGTTGAATTCCGACAAACCCACCCACACTATGTAATTGGGCCAAAGCTAATCTGCAGGCCTCTGATGTCACCCGATTGGGCGGCGTAACCACTCTGGACACCCAGGAATGCTAACTTCCAGTCTTTCGATTAAGGCACAAAATCCCGCTGAAACAGCCCTGATCGGTTCGGCCCTGAATCTATTCACCATTCACAATGAAAATAGCGTCACGGTAACCCAATTGATAAAGGCCGCGGGTGTCAGTCGATCGGTGTTTTATAAGCACTTCGCTAACAAAGACGATGTCTATGCCGCCATTCTGCTCACCGATGAACTGGCAGTGAGCCCCTTGCTCAAAAAAATTAGGGCCTCCGGCAGCGCCGGTGAGCTACTAGAACAGTACCTGAAGTACCGGATTCAATTCGTTAAAAAGTACCGGGTTCTGATGCGTCTGGAAAAGCACCTGCAGGCAACCGACTGCACGCTAGAGCGGTTTGTCCAGTGGCAACTGTTACGCCGACAACATGTCGATGAGTTCGCCGCCATTATTGAGTTAGATCTGGCGCATCTAAAGCCGTTGGAGCGCGACAACGCGCGCTTCCATTATGGTTTGCTCTGGTCATTGGCCAGTGGCATGGCGCATATTACCGAATCCGATCTATTCTCTGAACTGATTCGTGACCGGCGTGGCTTTACCCGCTTCCTGCTCGATTCCGTAAGCTCACTGGGTGGCCATCGATGATCGAACTGACCGATATATATCGACAAATTGATAACCAAACGGTGGCGCCGGTTGAGTTATGGAATCCTGACTACTGTGGTGAAATTGATCTGGAAATTCGCCGCGACGGCAAATGGTACTATCAGGGCAGCCTGATTGCTCGGGAACGAATGGTTAAGCTCTTTGCCAGTGTGCTGAAAAAGGAAGGCGAGCGATATTTCTTAGTCACACCGGTTGAGAAGGTAGGTATTCGAGTAGCAGCCACACCCTTTGTGGTGGTCGCTGCCCAATTAATCGGTGACACCTGGATCGTGACCAACAATCTGGGCGATCAGGCCTGTTTGGATGCAGATCACCCCCTTAGAGTCGACTACCCAGCGGAACCAGAGATGCATTGGCGCGCTAATTTAAGCGCCCGAATAAGCCCCGGTGTGATGTATCAGTGGCAGATCCATGCCTTAGACCATCAGGGATTGCGCCAAGATGTACTGTGGTTGGACAGCGCCGGAACGGAATTCATGCTCGATCGTAGCGAGTTGACCTGACCCCGAGATTCGAGATCCGGTCAATGAATGCGCCCATCACATATTGGGATAGTTGGGCCCACCCGCGCCTTCGGGGGTTACCCAGGTGATATTTTGAGCCGGATCCTTGATATCGCAGGTTTTGCAATGCACGCAGTTTTGCGCATTGATTTGAAACTTGGCTGCGCCATCGGCCCCCTGAATGACCTCATACACACCGGCCGGACAATAGCGCTGGGCCGGTTCCGCATAGAGCGGCAGATTGTCCCGGATGGGCAAATCTGGGTCGGTCAGCCGGAGGTGCACCGGTTGGTTGTCTTCGTGATTGGTATTGGAGAGAAATACCGAGCTAAGCTTGTCAAAGGACAGGACGCCATCTGGCTTGCCGTATTCAAGCATCCTAGACTGCGCGGCCGGCTTGAGCGTGGCGTAGTCGGGCACCGGGTCCTGCAGAGTCCAGGGCAGGGTACCGCGAAAGATATTCATATCAATAAAGGCATAGGCTGAGCCGAGGATATTGCCGAACTTGTGCTGAGCCGGACCAAAGTTGCGCTGAAAATGCAATTCCTTAAACAGGCTGCTGTTTTTGTAGTGCGCCTCGAAATGCACCAAATCCTGGCCGGCTTCGAGGCCAATTACCAGCTGATCCAGAATGGTTTGCGCCGCTAACATGCCCGATTGCATGGCCGTATGCGTGCCCTTGATCTTGGCGCCGTTTAGCGTACCGGCATCACAGCCAATTAAAAAACCACCCGGGAAGTGCATTTTAGGCAGACATTGCGAGCCGCCCTTATTCAACGCCCGCGCGCCATAAGACAGGCGTTTGCCATTTTTCAGATATTTGGCAAAGAGCGGGTGGTGCTTCATGCGTTGAAATTCATCGAACGGTGACAGGTAGGGATTGTCATAGCCCAGATCGGTGATTAGACCCAATGCGACCTGTTGGTTTTCCAAGTGATACATAAAAGCACCGCCTGAGGCACCCTGTTCGGCCAGCGGCCAACCGGCCGAGTGGACGACCAGGCCGGGTTCGTGCATATCGGCCGGCACTTCCCAGAGCTCTTTGATGCCTAAACCAAAATGTTGGGTACCCTGGCCCCGGGCAAGCTGGAATTTTTCGATCAGTGCCTTGCCCAAGTGCCCACGGGCACCCTCGGCAAACAGGGTGGTTTTGCCGTGCAACTCCATTCCTGCGGCAAAGCCGTCTTTCTCCGTGCCATCGGCGGCACGGCCCATATCGCCGGTAATGATGCCTTTGACGGCACCATTGTCGTCATAAAGCACCTCCGCGGCAGCAAAACCTGGAAATATTTCCACGCCCAACGCCTCAGCCTGTTCGGCCAGCCAGCGGCAAAAATTGCCCAGGCTGATAATATAATTACCGTCGTTATTCATCGGGGTGGGCACGGCAAAATGCGGCACTTTGATTTGGCTGGTCGCCGAGCGCAGCACATAGATCTCATCGCGTGTCACTGGGGTGTTTAGGGGAGCCCCAAGCTCTGACCAATTGGGCAGCAATTCATTGAGGGCGCTGGTTTCAAATACCGCGCCCGATAATATATGGGCGCCAACTTCGGAGCCTTTTTCGACCACGCAGACGCTCAATTCCTGCTCCAGAGCCTGTGCGCCTTGCATCAACTTGATGGCGGCAGACAGACCCGCAGGTCCGGCACCGACTATTACCACGTCAAATTCCATGGCTTCGCGTTCCATAAACACCTCCGGTTGGCCGCTGCAATGACTAACAAAGCCCAAGGACCCGGTTAGCGTTAAGAATATGCTGTGTCTCAGCGGCGCTTAAATGACAATAACTCTATAACAGTAGCGAGTTTAACCTTAACCGTGAAAAAATTAAAACAACTGTTTGAAATTTGCCGCCAAAGCGGATTAAATGAAGACTTAAACTGAACTGGGTTGACGACGAGCTGTCGCACTCTATTCTAAATATGACCCACTCTATTTTGAGCTCACCCCCTGTTTGTGCACAGGTGAGCGTTAGCCGGTCTTCTCGGTTCAGGTAGTCGTCGATTATTCACCGATATTGAAGCACCAATGAGTTAATGAGGACTGTATGAAAATCATCGTTCCGGTTAAACGCGTTGTAGATTACAACGTTAAAGTTCGAGTCAAGGCGGATCATTCCGATGTGGAACTCGCCAATGTCAAAATGGACATCAATCCCTTCTGTGACATCGCCGTTGAAGAGGCTGTGCGCCTTAAAGAGCAAGGTCTCGCCTCTGAAGTGATCGTCGTGTCCATCGGTGAGGCCAAAGCCGAAGAGCAGCTGCGCCGCTCGCTCGCAATCGGTGCCGATCGGGCCATTTTGGTGGTCACGCAAGAGGCCGCCAGTTCGTTGGTGGTGGCGAAAATATTGGCGCAGATTGTCGCCCTTGAACAACCTGGCCTGGTGATCTTGGGTAAGCAGGCCATCGACACCGATAATAATCAGACCGGGCAAATGCTCGCCGCGCTCGCCGGCTTGGCCCAGGCAACCTTCGCCAGTAAGGTTGTGATTGACGGCGATTGGGTTACCGTCACGCGCGATATAGACGGTGGGGCGCAAACCGTCTCGCTTAAGATGCCAGCGATTATCACCACCGATTTACGCCTTAATGAACCGCGTTACATTAAACTGCCCGATATTATGAAAGCCAAGCGCAAACCGCTGGAGAAAAAGACCCCTGAGGACTTCGGCGTTGAACCGACGCGCACGGTCAATACCCTAAAGGTTGAGTCGCCAGCGGAACGCCCAGCCGGCATTAAGGTCAAATCGATTCAAGAGCTGGTCGACAAACTTAAAAATGAAGCGAAGGTGGTGTCATGAGCATTTTAGTTATAGCTGACCACAATAATAGTGAACTTACGCCCGTGACCGCCAATGTTGTTGCCGCGGCGCTCAAGCTCGGTGCGCCTGTCCATCTATTGGTTGCCGGCCACGGCTGTCGGAGCGTCGCCGACGCGGCGGCGCAATTGAGTGGCATTGAGCGGGTGCTCAACTGCGACGCAGAGCATTACGCCCACGGTTTGGCTGAAAACTTGGCCGAATTGGTGCTGTCGGTGGCCGATCAATACACTCATATCCTGACTGCTGCCACAACCACGGGCAAGAACTTCCTCCCTCGGGTTGCCGCGAAGCTAGACGTAGAACAGATTTCGGAGATCATCTCGATCGACAGTCCGGATACCTTTAAGCGTCCGATCTATGCTGGCAATGCCATTGCCACGGTGCAATCGACGGACCGAATCAAGGTGATCAGTGTGCGCGGTACCGCCTTTGATCCATGCCCGATCGATGGCCAGGCCCCGATCGAAGACCTGCCTGCGGCCTCCGACCAGGGTATCAGTCGTTTTATCTCCGAGGATCTGGTTGTTTCCGAACGCCCCGAGCTAACCGCGGCACGCGTGGTGATCTCAGGAGGTCGCGGCATGCAGAACGGCGAGAACTTCGAACTGCTCTACAAGGTCGCCGATAAGCTCGGTGCCGGGGTTGGAGCGTCTCGTGCCGCGGTCGATGAAGGCTTTGTGCCCAATGATATGCAGGTCGGACAAACGGGTAAGATCGTTGCGCCGGAGCTCTATATCGCCGTGGGTATCTCTGGGCAAATTCAACACCTAGCCGGCATGAAGGACAGTAAAGTCATCGTTGCGATCAATAAGGATGAAGATGCCCCGATTTTCCAAGTAGCCGACTACGGTTTGGTGGCCGATCTGTTCGATGCACTTCCAGAACTGACCGAACAGCTCTAATTCAGCACGACTTAGGCCTAGATCGCTTTGGGGTGACAGGCCTGCAGAATCTTGTTTGGGCCCGACAAGCCCAAACGGGCGGGGCGGTTGATTGGTCCTAAGCGCCAACCTCTAGTCTTTGGCTTGGGGCATGGGCTGATCCGGACTCAACGTTGAGGTCAGCAATTCCAAGGCAATACTGACCTGCTGGATGATTTGTTCGGTTTTTTGAGTGGGCCGCATTCGACTGCCTGAACGCACAAACAACGGGTCGTCGTACATCGTTCGCAAGCGCGCTAAGGCGTTGCTAATGGCCGGTTGCGTAACGCCCAGTACCTTGCCGGCGCGAGTCAAATTACCTTGCAAATAGATGGTCAGCAGGACGCGAAAGAGATTTAAATCTGAAGATAAATAGCGCATGGCAAAGCTGCTCGTATATTTGGTCTTATTAGCTAAGCGTAGATTAGAAATGCGAGGGTAAAAAGGGCAGGGCATTAAACCAACCCCCTAGTGATTCCAAACTTCATATTTCTTACTGATGACGGTGTATATCCAGACCGCTCTCAAACCTACTTAACTGTTTAGAAACAACACGCTAATGCCTTGGGTATGATCCAAGATACGGGTATAGTTGCGCTGTTTTCTCTATCAGATGACGTCCGTATGAGTTTCTTTTTTCGCCCCCGTCACAAAGCTCAAAAAGATCGAGCCAATTTAAAACGTATCGATCAAACCCTTAGCCGTCAGGGGCTTCCTAGCGCATTGCTGCACTTTGTATTATTTATCATAATTGAGTGGCATCTGCTGCAAAATGGACCCGCGCCGAAGTTGGTGTATATTTTCGGCCTATTACTGGTGGTGATGGCGGCCTGGCGCTTCGTGATGATTGCCCAATTTGAGAGTTGGTATGCGAAAGGACCTGCTCATTGGCGAGATGTGTTTATTCTGTCCGGTTTTTTGCACGCCGGCACCTGGTCCGTTTATCTGGTCTATCGCCTGACGCAGAGCCATGATGACCCCATTATGATGCTGGGTATCCTCTACACCTCAGCCATTGCCGCTGGCGGAACTTTCGTCTACTCCCTGTACGGTCGTACGGTCAGTATTTATCTCCTGATGCTTTTAGCCCCGGTGAGTATCTACTTCCTGTTTCTCGAACAAAACGTTGTAAATCTGATAATTGGTTTGGGTTTTATTGGCATGTACCTCTATTTGGTCAGTACGGCCAGGCGAGTGTCGGAACTGGTCTGGAGCTTCCTCACCAGCAATCATGAACTGAAATTGCGCTTAACGGCTCTGGAACAGTCACGCGAGGCCACCACCGTTCAAAACTCCAGCAACCGACGCTTTATTCAACAGCTACTACAGCGCGTCAAAACCCCTATGAGCGGCCTGGTCGGCGTCTTGGGCATGCTGTCAGTTAACGACACCGATATTGAAAACCAAGGCATGCTCGGCATCGCGCGGCGTTCCGGCTTTTCAATGCTCGATCTGATTACCGATTTCGAAGCCTTTATTGAACAGCGCGATCAAACCCGCGTGCCAGAATCGATGGTTTTTAATTTACGCAAAACGCTCGAGCATGCGCTCGCAGACATGGGTCCTAAAGCCCATGAAAATGGGCGCGAGCTGTCCTATCTGTACCATCCCGACGTGCCGGAACGCATCGAGGCGGACCCTCAATGGCTGTCCAATGCCTTTCGCCGCTTACTCGATTTCACCCTGGATATGGCAGATGCCGGTGAGATTACCGTTAAGATTGCCGTCGGCTCGGAGTTTGGCCAAGACTGCCTACTGATGACCTTCTATTTTTTCAACAGTGACCTGGATCAAGGCGACCTAACCTCGGCCCTGGACCGCCAAATGGACATATTGCCGGAAAATGAAGATGTCGCCGACCAGTTGACCTTAATGGTCGCCGCGGCCCAATTTAAGGCGATGGATGCGACCTTAAGCGCCGAGCAGCAGGGTGATTTGCAGAAAATATCAGTGCGTTTGCCGATAACCACCACCACCCAGCAGGCCAGCTCGTTTCGACCCACCAAATTCATGGCCGGGAAGTCCATACTGCTGGTTGATCTGAGCCCCCAAACCGAACGGTCCCTGGCCGCGGAGTTTATGAGTTGGAACATGGAAGTAGCGGTCTGGACCCTCGATCGCCTTTTTGAGCAGACGGATAGCATCGATTCGGACTTTGTATTGTTTAACTTATCGGTAGACGATCAGTTTGCTCGGGCACAGCTGGAGAAAATACAGCACTTAGCGGACCGCTTGGGACAGCAGAGCCACCTCATCCTATACGCATCGGAATTGCAGCACAGATTGTTCAACGATATCGAGATCCCCTATACCTTTATTGAGAAGCCCGTCGCCCGGGATCAACTCTTATCGGCACTCAGAAACGCGCTCGAACAGGTTGATGAGCATACCCAAAGCAGCGCTCGGTTCGACAATACCCGGATCCTGATTGCCGAAGATAAGCTGTTAAATCAGAAAATGATCCTGAAGATGCTCGAACCCATGGGTATCAGTGCCACGACCTGCAGTAATGGCCTGGAAGCCGTCGAACTGGCCAATACGGATAATTTTGATCTATTATTAATGGACTGTTACATGCCCCGGATGGACGGGATGGAGGCCACTCGGTTGATTCGTCGCGCCGAACTCACGAGCGGCCGGCACATACCGATCGTGGCGATGACATCGGAACAAACCCCGTTGATTGAGCGCGAATGTTTAACCGCCGGCATGGACGATTTCATTACCAAACCGCTCAAACATGAGGAGTTGGTCGAATTGATTCAACGTTGGACCGCCTGAACGACCCCAAACAGATGTAAGGTTGGCGTGAATCCCCTGGAGAATTAACTATATAGGCGTTACTGTTAAACGCTTTCTACGATTTCTAACTGGTTTTATTAAAACATGGACAAACAGTTACCCTTTGCATACGCAAAAAGACACGGTGTCGTCATCGATTATCATCATGCCGACGGCCTGCGCTTGTTATATCGACCCGACGCCAACCTAGTCGCCATGCAGGAAGCCCAACGCCTTATCGAAGCAGTGGTACCCCTGGAACTGATCAATGATAACGAGTTTGCCGAGGCGCTTAATCGCGCCTATCAGACCGACTCCGATGAAACCATGCAGATGGTTGAGGGGCTGGGCGATTCGATGGACCTGAGCAGCTTGGCCGAATCCTTTCCCGAGACCGAAGACTTGATGGACCAGGTCGACGAGGCGCCGATCATTCGCCTGATCAACGCCATTTTGACCGAGGCCGTGCGTGAAGGGTCCTCCGACATCCATATCGAAACCTTTGAAAAACGCCTATCGATCCGCTTTAGGGTCGATGGTGTCCTGCGCGAGGTCGTACAGCCGCGCCGTGCCTTGGCACCGCTACTGGTGTCTCGTATCAAGGTGATGGCGCGTATGGATATAGCCGAAAAACGCTTGCCTCAGGATGGTCGTATTTCCCTGCGTGTGGCCGGTCGAGAAGTGGATTTACGCGTCTCGACCATACCAGCCAACCATGGCGAACGCGTGGTCTTGCGCATCCTCGACAAACAGGCCGGTCGACTCGATTTGGCCCACCTGGGCCTGCGCCCGGACGACCATGCTAAGTTGAAGGACCTGATCTCTCGACCGCACGGCATAATTTTGGTCACCGGCCCAACTGGCTCGGGTAAGACCACAAGCCTTTATGCCGCCTTGCAGACCCTAAACAGCCAGTTTCGTAATATCATGACGGTCGAAGACCCGATTGAGTACAGCCTGCCGGGTATTGGTCAAACTCAGGTAAACAGCAAGGTCGAGATGACCTTTGCACGTGGTTTACGCGCAATTCTGCGGCAAGACCCCGATGTGGTGATGATTGGCGAAATCCGCGATCTTGAAACCGCCGAAATTGCCGTACAGGCCAGTTTGACCGGCCACCTAGTGCTCAGCACCTTGCACACCAACTCGGCGGTCGGTGCCGTTACCCGCCTTCAAGATATGGGCATTGAACCTTTTTTATTGGCATCGAGCCTTATCGGCCTGGTGTCCCAGCGGTTGGTGCGTACCCTTTGTAATGACTGCAAGGTGGCGCACAATCCCGATAGCAGCGAACGCGAACTCTTAGGCCTGAGCGCAGACGAACCCCATGAAATATTTCGCGCCAATGGTTGTTCCGCCTGCAAAAGCACCGGATTTAAAGGCCGGATCGGGGTTTATGAATTGCTCCGGGTTGACGACGGCATGCGTCAGCTAATTCATAAGCAGGTTGGCGATCTGGAGTTGGATCTCTACGCCCGTAAATCGGCTCATTCGATTCTCGACGATGGCAAGGTCAAGGTGTTGGAAGGTGTGACCACCATCGAAGAGGTTCTGCGCGTGAATCGGAGCTACTGATGGCAGCATTTGAATATATAGCTCTCGATGGTCGGGGCAAAAAGAAGAAAGGCATATTGGAAGCCGACAGCGCCCGCCAGATTCGCCAACAGTTGCGCGATAAGGGCTGGTTTGTCCAAGAAGTACAGCAGGCCCAGAAACAGCGCAGCAAAAATCAATCCCAGGGATTGTTTTCACCCGGCCTATCGGTTGCCGATCTGGCTCTGGTGACCCGCCAATTGGCCACGCTGGTCGGTTCTGGAATGCCGCTAGAGGAATGTTTGAAGGCCGCCGCCGATCAATCGGAGAAAGCCAAGGTGCGCAGCCTGGTGTTGAGCGTGCGCTCCAAGGTGCTAGAGGGGTTTAGTCTGGCAAATGCCTTATCCGAGTACCCGCGAGCGTTTCCGGTGCTCTATCAGGCCACCGTCAATGCCGGGGAACACAGCGGCCACCTGGATCGGGTGATGAACCGCCTGGCCGATCATATGGAAGAACAGCAGCGCATTGGTAAGCAAATCCAGATGGCGAGTATTTATCCCGCCATTCTCACCGGTGTTGCGCTACTGATTATTGTCTTTCTGCTCTATTCGGTAGTACCCGAAATAGTTGGGGTAATATCCTCCACAGGACAGATCTTACCGACACCCACCCGGGTTCTATTGGCTTCGAGTGATATGGTGATGCGCTATTGGGGGCATTTTTTACTCTTTTGTATTGCACTCGCGTTGCTCTTTCATCTCTATAACCGGCCGACCGAGCGACGCACTAAGACCCACCGTCTATTGCTGCGTTTACCCCTGATCGGACGGATTTCGAAAGGCTTTAACACCTCACGTTTTATTGGCACCGTGGCGATGTTGTCTGGCAGCGGAGTGCCCCTGGTAGAGGCGATGCGGATTTCGGCTCAAGTCATTGCCAATTTAGAGATAAAACAACGGGTTAGCCGTGCAGCAGTGGCCGTGAGTGAAGGTTCTTCTTTACACAAAGCTTTGACCGAGGCCGGTTACTTCCGGCCGATGATGTTGCATATGATAGGCAGCGGAGAGGCCAGTGGTGAGCTCGATGCCATGTTACAGAAAACCGCCGATGCTGAAAATCGCTCTGTGCAGGAGCTGATTACCACCATCTTAAGCCTCTTCGAACCGCTGATGATTCTGATCATGGGTGCCATCGTTTTGGTGATTGTCCTGGCCATTGTGCTACCTATAATGCAAATGAATAATATGGCCGGTTGACCTCAGAGGTTGCCGGGCTGGAGTTTTAAAGCAATGAAAAAACAAACGGGTTTTACCCTGATCGAACTCATGGTTGTGTTAGTGATCCTGGGCATCATCTTTGGCCTGGTGGTGCCGAACGTAGTGGGGCGGGGCGATGAGGCTCGAGTGACCGCGGCGCATGCCGATATGAGCACCATCGGCCAGTCGTTAGAAATGTATCGCCTACACAACTCGCACTATCCATCGACCAATCAGGGTTTGGAAGCCTTAGTGGCTAAACCCAGTGGCGATCCGGAAGCGAAAAACTGGCGCGGGCCCTACTTGAAAAAGACACCTCTGGATCCTTGGGGCAATGCTTATGGCTATATTAACGAGAACAATGTTCCGGAAATCATCTCCCTGGGAGCCGACGGCAACGATGGCGGTGAGGGTATCTACCAGGATATCTCTTCAGTTAATCTGAACTGATGATACCTCGCCGACATCGGCGTGACGCCGGGTTTTCGCTGATCGAACTCATGGTTGTAATTCTGATCATAGGGATCGGTGCCGCTGCGATACGGCTCGGTGTGGTGCGCAATGACCCGCTCGATGATCTGCAGCGCACCGGTGATATCCTGGTCCATTGGTTTACCCGAGCGCAAGATCAAAGCCTAGTGACCCTGCGCGAAACAGGGCTCTATTTTATGACTGGCTCTGTGGCGACCCTGAGTTGGCAGGCCGGTGACCCGGATGCCGGCGAGGCGGACGTGGTTTGGAGCGTGGTCAGTGAGAGCCCCTATGTTAATGAAAACGACGATTTGATCGTCGAGCTGATGCTCGATCTGGAATCCCAACAGTGGGTCGCGCTGTCTGAGGCGTTACCGGAGGATCCTGCGCTGATTCAGCCCCAGGTGATTCTCTTGCCCTCGGAGGAATATACCCCGTCCTTTGTCATGACTCTGCGGCTCGATGCCATGTCAGAGCAGCTGATAAGGATCGTCGGTGATGGCTTTAATCGTCTGGAGTTAAGCCGTGAAGCACCCTAACCGGGGTTTTACCCTCGTTGAAGTCATGGTGGCCTTGGCTATTTTTGCGCTCCTGGCGTCGACGATCGCCACCTCTAACATTCAGGCCTTGCACAGTGCTCGACAGATAGAGGAGCAGGTCCAAGCGCGCTGGATCAATCAAAATGTCCTCACCCAAATGCGCTTAGATAAAGCGCTACCCGATGGCGGCACCACCCGCCAAAACTATTCGTATAATAATCAAGACTGGGTCGTCGAGATTGAAGTCAGCAATGTTGAGATGGACCTGCTCGGACCTTTTTTACGCCATATTCAGCTGAGCACTCGACTCAAAACCGATGACACCCCGGCCGACATCCTCATAGCCGTGCTCGGTGAGGCGGGCACGCCTTGAAGTCGTTCCAGGGCATGAGCAGGGCCCAGGGCATGACCCTGATCGAACTATTGGTTGCCCTGGCATTGAGTGCGGTTATCGCCATCGGCACCTTTAATCTGTTGCATACCAGCATCAATACTCGCGACACCCTGGGTGCCCAAGCCGAGTCAACCTCGCAGTTGAGTCGAGCGATGCGGTTACTGGAACAGGATTTCATCCAATTCAGCCCCCAGCGACCGGTCAAAGACGCCTTTGGTGATTTTGCGCCCGCGATGCTCATGGATGCCGATGGCTTGGCGCTGACCCACAATGGTTGGGCCTGGAGTCCCTTCGTCGCCTATGAGCGCTCCACAGAGCAGCGGGTTGTCTATCGCTTGGCACAACCCGGTAGCGAGCTGTGTGACCTCTTAGAGGATGATCTCATAAACGATCAGGGCGGTTGCCTAATACGCAGCTATCAGGCCCATTTGGACGATGACGGCTCGCTGCGCTGGTATCACCAGCGGCTGTTGCGCCCGCTCAAAACCATCGACTGGCGCTTTCTAACCTACGACCCGGAAACTAAGAGCACCGAATACCAATCTGAGCCGCCCAGCTCAGATCCGCGTACCGGTTTGCAACTGACTCGCCTGATCGGCGTCGAAATTAGCCTTACCCTTGGCACGGGTCCGATTCATCAACGCCTCTTTGCCGTACCCAGTCTGCCACCTCTGGATACGGGAGCTTTGCCATGAGGCGTCAGCAGAGTGGCTTTGTGCTGATTCAGGTTATGTTGGTATTCGCCATCCTGATCGTGGTGGCCGCCAAATTACAGTATGAGCAACGTATTCAAATCGATCGTACGGCTCAGAGTCTGTTCCTCAGCCAGGCACAAACCTATGCCGAGAGCGCCGAGGCCATCGCCAAGGTCGGTCTGATAATCGACCTGCGCAACAGTCAAACCGATCATCTCTATGAACTGTGGAACACCGCAGATGGCCTATTCCCCGTCGATCAGGGCATGATTCAACTGGAATTAAACGATTTACAGGGGCGCTTCAATCTAAACTGGCTGACTCTGGAGAGCGGTTATCGAGATTCGGCACAACAGGGCTTGATGCGCTTATTGACCATTCTCGACTCTAAGCCAGAAATTGCTGACGAACTGTTGCAATGGTTTGATCGAGACAGCGGCATTGACTATTTCTACGCCGATGAACGGCCCAGCTATGCTCCGGCGTACACCAGTATGGCCGATCTATCGGAACTGTTGCTGTTGAAATCGGTCGATTATGCTGAGTATCAGAAGATTGCGCCCTATCTGAGTGCGTTACCGGCCGATAGCAAATTGAATATCAATACGGCCCCGGCCGAAATCATCCAGTCGATTGCGGTCTATATAGATGAAAGCACCGCGCGACAGGTGGTCGCCAACCGTGGAGAAACCGGCTTTACATCTCTGAGTGACTTCTTAAGCGGCGAAGTTTTTAAAGAGAATCAAGATTCATCGGTATTACTGGCGCAACTAAGTGTTACGTCCAATTGGTTCGAGTTATATACTTCAGTCACGTTGCAGGACAGAACCCTGACTCAACGCAGCATGTTACACCGCGGTGTGTCGGGTATGACCTTAACGTTAAGAGATCGATCGGTGAAGGAAGCCAATCCGATACCGGGTGACCCGATAAAAGGGCCCGAGACGTCGGCAGACTTAGATGATGCCAACGAGTCGAATAGTTAAAATGGAGTGTGAATGAGTATTCAATTAAGCCTGTTTTGGGACACAGCCGACCGCCTAGAATGGTATTGGCCCGGTGACCCAAGTGTGTTCGAGGGGTCGCTCGAGGAATTACTGGATCAAAAACAAGCGCATAACCTAACTTCCTGTTCGGTGAGGTTGTTCTTACCCGAATACTGGTTTTCGACCCTGGAGCTCAATTTACCGGCCAAGACTCGACGACTGTCCGGTCAGGCCCTGAAGTTCGCCGCCGAGGAATTCCTCGCCCAAGACATCGACAGCGTCCATCTGGTGTTGAAGCACAAACCATTGAACGGAACGGCCACCGTATTGGTCACTGGACTGGAGCGCTTTAATCGAGTCTTGCAGACTCTGCGCGTGCGTGGTTTGATCGTTTTAGAGGCCTATAATTGCCAAGACTTCTCGATTCCAGAAAACCAAACCAACGAAACCCTACTACAGATCTCCGAGCAGATCGTCACCCTCAGTGCCCGAGACCAGATATTCAAGATACACCCCAAGGGTTTCCCGCAATGGTTTGATATGTGGTCGCAGCAAAATCATCTCGATCCTGAGGCCCCAATCCTGATCATAAGTGCCAACGCCGATGGCGTCGCCAAATCGATTGTCAGCCAACTTGAAGCCACCGGCATGCCGGTGCAGTGGGTCGTTCAGGACGCAAAACAGCTAATCGACTGGCATGATCGGGCGGAGGGCAACAGACAGCCCGCCAATCTGATTACCGCTGAATTCAGCCAACAGCCGTCTAATTCCCAATATCAGCTCTGGCTACCGTCCTTGGTCACCGGAATAGCCGCATTTGCTGTCTGGATGGGTTTGATACTCTTAGATAATCAGCAACTGACGCAGCGCATTGGGCAGACCTTAGCGGCAAGCGATACAGTATTTCTGCAAGTCTTCGGTCAGGATAAGCGCATTCAACGGTCTTTAATGGTCCGAGAAATGCGCACCTTGGCGGCCGAGTCTGGCGCTGTCGATCGAACTGCAGAGATAAATGCTCTGGCCGTGTTAAACGACCTGTCGATCGCCAGTCCGAGCTTTAAGCTAGAGGACTTCCGCTACAATCATGACCGCAAGGAGGCCTATTTTACCCTGGTTCAGGATATCTCAGACGCGGGCGATGCGTTCGCTTTGTTCGAATCCCTTAAGGCTGGTCTAACCGACAATGGCTACACGGTCGAATACTCGGCCAATCAAGACAAGGACGTGTTTCGGGCGCGGTTTAAGTCGGTTTATGGAGGGCAGGGCTAATGTTTGAAAACCTATTCGAACCGCTCCGAAACAAATGGGCGGCCTATAGCCGACGCGATCAGCGATCGCTTTCGGCGTTGATGCTCGCCTTGGTGCTGGCTATCCTGATTTTCGGTATTACCTTGCCGGTGCTTAAGGCGAATAAACAGCTGCACAATGAACTGGAGAACGCCCAAGGTGTTTACAACGAACTACTGAGCTTGGCGCCCCTGGCCCTAAACCACAGCAGTGAAGACTCAACCTTTGACACCAGTAGCCTAAACAGCGAAGTGCGGCGCCAGGCAGCCCGCTTTGGCGTCGACATTCAACGTTTCGAGCCCGATGGTAACTCGCTTAAGGTCTGGCTAGAGGACGTTCGCTATCCGGCGGTGATTCAATGGCTGGGCGGTTTAACGAGCCGGGGCATAGGGCATAGCGAGTTAACGTTAGAGGATCGCCCCAAAGCCGGTTTTGTCTCAGTCAGAGTAACCCTAGGCGCGCGAAACTGATGTACCGACCGGCCAGTTCAATGATAGCCGACTTTGGCCGGCAGCTAAAAACCAAGACAACCGATAAAAACAACAACAAAGGTAATTTATGCCAGTGATAACCTTAGATGACGTAGCGGTTATGCGCTTGGATGAGCGCTTTAATCGCCAGGCGCGTTCGTTGCTGTATCATTCCTACAAAGACGAACCGACCTTTAAATATCTGCTCGATGCGCACCGCCCCGGCTACAAACAACGCATTCGGGCCACCATTCGCGAGTTGATCCGTTTGCATATGGACCGAGGTGAGTTTATTTTTGGGGTGATACATAAGGAGGAGGATCGTCTCCTAGGCGTCGCCTTTTTTAGCGATCTGCAGTTGAAGATGGATATATCCAAACAACTGTTTTGGCGTCTCAAAATGGTCTTAACCGCAGGATTTGAGGGCACTCGCCGCTTTGTTGAATATTTTAATGACGTGCAAGAAAGCCTGCCGTCTAAAAATCACCGTATGGTCAGCCTAATCGGCATCCATCCCGATTTTCAAAAGCAGGGTTTGGGCAAGTTGTTACTTGA
>Ga0307488_10001055_pt1 | contig 23098 bp, 26 predicted proteins | sample SB02metaG_FD_202248 | JGI IMG/M metagenome (GOLD analysis project Ga0307488, IMG submission 202248) | Sea-ice brine microbial communities from Beaufort Sea near Barrow, Alaska, United States - SB 0.2 | ecosystem: Environmental > Aquatic > Marine > Coastal | place: USA: Alaska | collected... | reverse complement strand
TGCCCAAAGACTGGTTGAAAGATTATAATGCTTGGTTGGGTACGGATGATATTGAAAATTGTTTAGAACAACACCAAAAAACCGATAAATCTTTTTATTTTTATGGAGCAGAACCAATTGATTTCGCGGATTGTTCTGTTAGCAAATTATGTTCGTTTAATATGAAAGATCATTTGGATAAAGGTCAGAATAAAATTGGCACTGTCTTTAACACGGATCCCCATAACAAATCTGGACAACATTGGATGTCATTATATATGGATTTATCCGGTGTAAATTTGGACGGAATACCTGCAATTTATTTTTTTGATTCATATGGTCGCAAACCCGGGAAAGAAGTATCCAAGTTAATAGAAAAAGTAAAAAAACAGGGTAATGATTGTCATAATCCAGTTAAATATTTTTATAATGATAGGGGATACCAGACGAAAGAAGCACAGTGTGGAATGTATTCTATTGATTTTATTAAGAAAATGATGGGGGGTATTAAATTTAATGATTATTTGAATTCGGGATTAAGTGATAAAAAAATGATAGAAGTAAGAGACGACTATTTTATTTCCCCTGAAGAAATTAAAATGAATTAAAATGTAATTATAAACTATAATGGAAGATAATACTCTATTAGTTGTTAATATATTTTTAATAGGATTATGTTTATCGGCGATTGTTGTAATTGCGGTTTTAATTTCTCAAAATTCAACACTTTCGGAAGAAATGAAAAAAGAAATATTAGAAATTGAAAAAAAATGCCCTAATTGCCCTAATTGTGAAATGAAATGTCCCGAAAATAAGGAATGCCCGACTTGCCCTCAATGTCCCGGAATTCCTGAAAGTGGAGATTGCCCAAAGTGTCCCGATTGTAATAAAACTTGTCAGAAGTGTCAAGAATGTCCTAGCGTTGACGATATAGTAACCGGAATGTTCCCTGGTAGAAATCCGAAAGTAAAAGACGGAGGAAGATATTTCAAAGTTGACGCGGCGAACACCTACGACGGTTTATCTACTTCAAGTTTTTATGAAAAGGATTATAAGTTCCCTCAAGATAAAATTTTGGAACCGGATTATCCACCCATGAATGATTATAATTTAGGAGGAGAAGAACAGATAGATAATAGTATTGAAAATGAAAATGTAAATACAAGTATATCTACCACCTTGCCCGTAATCAGTTCGCCCAGCGATCAAGGAATAGATCAAGGAATAGATCAAGAAAGCGATCAAGAAAGCGATCAAGAAAGCGATCAAGGAATAGATCAAGAAAGCGATCAAGAAAGCAATATAGATATAAATGGATCTATGGGGAGTGTATTTGACGGTTCTTATCAGAAGATCTTACCTTGAAATTTATTATAATATTCATTATAGTATGCAAATAAGTATTTACAGTATTATTGTTTTAATCTTTTATATAATAGGATCTTTATTATATATTTTTTCAATTTTTAAATCAAGAGATTTATTGGACCCCCTTTCAAGTATAATGAAAAACATAGTTTCATATGGTTTGATCGTATGTATGTATTTACCGTTTATTATATCGGTTATCTCACTTGCTATAAGAAAAAAAATAAGTAATTATAATGATTTTATCACTGTCAATTCATTTTGGTTATTATTTATGACTCCTATGATAATATTTAGACAAGATATATTTAATTATCACGGTTCAACGATAAATATAGAAGAAGACGATCTCATTGATAAAAGTAAATATGACGACGAAGGAAATTTAATTAAAGGAGCAATAAAAGAAATCTCCGTGGAAGAAAGAAGAATTAAAGAAAGAGCTGCCAAAAGTGAGTATAATGAAAGGAAGGATATGGACGAAGGAATTTATAATTAAGCTAATTTATTTACGTTCGTTTATTTAAAGATTTATGTAATTTATTTTAATAATGTCATTACACGATATGTATTTTTCCAAGAAGAATAAAAATTATATTTTTTCTATTCTTCAAGACCTAATTTTAACAGAAACCGGATTTGATATCGCTCAAAATGAAGATTATATTGATTTATATCGTATAAAGTATTCCTTAATTTTTGAACGATCAAGTGTGGATAATTTGGGGGATTTAAATAAGGTATTAATTGATGAAGTCGGTAATTTATTTATTAATGATATTCAATCAAAATATAAAGAAAGAAAAATCGGAATCGTCCGCGAAAAGGAATCTATAAGATCTTTATTTACAATCAGCGAAGATAAAGAAGATAAAGAAGATAAAGAAGATAAAGAATTAAATGAAATTTATATTAATTCTTCGGAAAGAGTCAAGGACAGTCTGAATCGGTATAATTATTCGGTTCAATTAAAAGATTTCATTAATGAAATTATTTTTCAGGAAATAACCATACCCGAAGAGAATAATATATTATTCTCTAATCCCCTAATTTGCGTTGTAATTACAAGTGATAATAAGGAATATAAAATCTTTTGTAAATTAAAAGATAAACTACAATTAGAGGATAAAATATATAATACTTATTATCCTTTGAAGAAATTAAGAATACAGTGTGAAGGTTTAATTAAAATTGAAATACGAACAAATAATAATTTGGAGATAGATACAACAAATGATAAAATTCCAATTCATAAAATCAAAGAATTAAAATATCAGCATAAGGATTATTTAGGAATTTTATTAAAAGGAAAACATACTTTAAGAGAGAAGGATTCTATAGGAATCTATCAAGAAAATAAATTAATACGAACATTCGTAGTTAATAAAATTACGGATAATTGTTTGTTGATAGAGGATAAAACTATGGAGTATGATAAGGGTAAAGAATATAGTCTTTTGAATATGAATTTACAAAATAATATTTTAATATTTTATTAAAATAATATATATATATGAACGAAAAATCTATTATAACCCAATTATTATATATTTGTTCTTCTTCTCAATTAATAATAACATATTTTGTCTTATTTTACACACTATACAACTTCAATCTATATAGTTTCATATTACTGTTAATACTTATTTTAAAAACTCTCTACTTAATTCCAATTAAACTATTATTAAAAAAAACCACATTAGGGAAGAGACCTAAAAATGCTTATAACTGTAATCAATATAACTGCGGAGGGGTCCCAGATTCAGGGGGATTTCCGAGCGGTCATATGTTGATATTGGGTTTACTTGTTCTAGTAATTTTAAGCAAATATACGCCCGATTATGAAACTTCAACGAAATACGATAAAAATAGAAGCAAAATATTATTTTACATTACCGTGGTTATTACAACTGCTTTAGGGCGATATTTCACTAATTGCCATACATTATTTCAAATTATATCCGGTTTTATAATAGGATTAATTATTGGGTATTTGTTGCATTTACTTGATATTTTAATTACTTCTAAAGTCGCAATCTATAAAAAACACAGGGATAAATTTTATCAAGATTTAGATAGAATATTTTATAATATTTAAAATAATTTCTATATTATAAATGCGTTCACAAATGACGAAAAGAGTAAAAAGGTCAAAGAATAAGTCCCGAATAAGAACTAAGAGATCTCCAAAAGTAAAGAGATCTCAAAAAGTAAAGAGATCTCAAAAAGTAAAGAGATCACAAAAAGTAAAGAGATCACGACAAAATCGGAGAACTAAGAGAAGAATGAGGGGGGGGTCTTTTCTCTTTGGCTCGCCTCAAGGAGTCTACCTACATCGCCGAGATCCACCACCTAGACGTCCACCAGTCGTCTCGGATGCGGCTGCGGCTGCGGCAACTATAGACGAAGCCGACTTGATGCGGAGGTTGGCTGCGTTGACCGAGACGACTGGCGCACCCTTGGCCAAGGTCGCGACCACGAAGAACGTGATCAAGGGCCCCGCGCTGTCCTACCTCGCGCAGCGTGACGAGGAGATCGCGAGGCTCACGTCCGAGGCGCAGGCGCGTGCTGCAGCCGTTCCGGCGGCTGCGTCTGCGGCTGCGGCTGCGACCGCAGACGCAGAAGAAGACGACTTGATGCGGAGGTTTGCTGCGTTGACCGAGACGACTGGCACATCTGGTGTGGCAGAGGTCCCTCCGGGGGCGGTCACCGTCGCTGGAGAGGGGGCGGTGACCGTCGCTGCAGAGGGGAAGCCCCACTGGTTGGAGCGCCGCAAAGCGAACACAGTTAGATCCGATCAAAAGGGATTTGACCAACTAATCGGCTCCGGTCGGTGGAGAGTCCCAACGAAACAAGAGGCGGCAATAAAAGGTAGTGGAGAGGCCATATTAGGCAAAAAAATTTGGGTGTCTAACGTCGCACTTAATGGTGACGAAGCGACAGAGCGCCGTTCTCGTGGAACGGTTGGTCTGGTAACGGGTTATAATAGTAATTATATAGGTACTTCAAGTCATAATATTGAAGGCGTGACCATGAAGCACGCAAAAGGCGGTATTTATGAACCGAATGAGGCTGGGAAAGTTTACCTTTATAGGGGCAGCTCAGGAAAACGCCCTACGTCTATAAAATATCCGTTTTTAATAGAGGTAGAAGACGAGGAAGCAGCCTACGCCGGTCAATCAGGGGAAGAAATAATAAATTGGATTGAAAAGGGGGTGCCGATGAGTTGGGCGTGGTCTTCGTAAAGTATAACACATTACCACCTATTCCTGAATAAATAATTCTCCGTCCAAGATTATGATTGGTTTTTCGGTATAAACAGAATAAGGATCTTCTTCATAAATTGAATAGGGATAGATCTTTTGGATACATTTCTCTGATAAGACTATGTCTCTACCCATATAGAAGAATGAATCATTCACATTATATTTTAATTTGTATCCTTCTAGATATTCTTCTTTAATGAGTTTATCTAATTCAGGAAATTTATCTTTTTCAATGTATTCTTGAATAATATTATCGCCAATTTTATAGATCTCTTGATACACGGAGAATTCTTTATCTAGTTTATCATTGTAAGAATGTTTAGAATCAACATAATTTAAGATCATATTTGTATCAACATAAACGTCGCATAATCTTTTCCCATTTTCCCTTAGATATCGTATATCTATCTTGGTAACGTCTTTCTGATCCGTTTTGTATTCATAATATAGATAAATATTATGATCATTATCGTCGCTCTTTGCTGAGATAACATAAATATTGTCTTTCACTTTGTAAATATACTTGGATTTCAACTGAATAATATCAGTATGATCTAATACCTTGGCCCCAATGCCGGGAAAATATGCGATTTCGCCGGTTAATTTATCCGAGAACCGAATACACCTATCATTTAATTCGGGGTCGTCTAAAGTATGTTTAATACAATCCAAAGAAGATTCTTTAATAATATCATTAATTTGTAAAGAAAATTTATATTTCTTTTCCATAACGTCAAATAAATGTTCGTCCGCCGATTGACCCCCTTCTGTTAGATTAATTCTTATAATTGATTCAATTAGATCCAATGTATCTTTATTTTCTCCCTTGGATAATTCGGTTTTAATATTTTCCAGTTTCCACCCGTCTGGTACGGACCAATTATCTGATTTTGAGATAGATTTGTAAACGTCTTCCGGGTTAAGACCTTGTGGTAGAGTTGAAAGATATAAATATTGTTCAACATTTTGTTTATCCTTTGTCAACCAAGGATTTCGTGGATCTTTTCCTGTATGAGATTTCATACGGATAGCTCTTCCTAAAACCTGATCCATGCGAACATAATTCCAATAAGGTTCTAAAATATGAACTTGTCTAACACACGTTAAAGAAATGCCTTCTGCGCCAGCACTTGAAATAATCATTACCTGACAGTATTCGCCGTATTTATTATTTTCGTCATTAAAATATAATTTATTCTGTCTTCTTTCTTCGGGAGATTCTGAACCGGTAATAAATGTATATCTCAAATCTTTTGTTTCTGGTAAGTTTTCCGAATTCAATTTAGAGTAACCGTTGCATTGTAACATAAGTTCAAATGCTTCCGATCCGGCGTCGCTTCTAAAATCGCTATAAAATAATATTTTTCCGATTGGTTTTTTATCTTTACTAAACTTTTGCATATTATTGTATATTTGGGCAAACTTGGGTGAATAATCGGTTAATGATTTATCAATTTTAAATAATTGATTATCTCTAATTTTGTTGTATTCTGTTTGTTTCATTCTTTCAATTTCTTTATTTCTTTCGTCATTAACGTTTTTATCTTCGGTTTTAAATTTTTTCATCATTCTGAAATTTTCTTCGTCATTAAAAACAACATTACACGCTTGTCTCGTTCTTATATTGTAATGGTGGATAACGTCGTCCCATATTGTTTTACCTCTTTGAAACTCTTCTATTTTTCGTTGCCATTCCCAACCTTTCATATAATTTTCAAATTGAGTTTGACTCATCGGACAAGAAACGATATTTAAGTTTTTAACGATTGTATAATCAGAATACTTTGCTTCTATAATATGAGGTGTTACAACTTGCGGCATAAATACAATTGAAGAACGATCTATTGGATAATAGGAGGTTAATCCCATTAACATTCTTTTTAAGAGAATTCTTTTCTTTTCTGGGATTATCTCCCCATTTTCGAAGAAATAACTCATAAATAATTCGTGTTTTGTTGTATCTATTAATTGATCATTCTCATAAATATCGAATAATTTCTGTTTTTTATTAAATAATAAATCTAACTCTTTATCGTATATTACGGGGACTCCTATTTTAATTTGTTTCACTTCTGATTCGGATAAACCATTAAATGTTGTTTGAGGCGGCGAAATCTCTTTTTTATCGAAAATGGAGTGGAGACCTTTATAAATAAACAGAATAAAATCCTCAAAGGTTGAATCATTTGTTTTTACAGAATAAATAATATTTTTATCTCCTTCTTTAACAGATTTGAAATTAGATTTCTCCTGGATAAAGGAAATAACCAATTTACCTCCATCCTGACTTACGTGGAATAGCTCAATCGGCGATAAATCTTTATAATAAAAATCATTTAATTTTTCGGTTGCTTCTTCAACTGATATTTCGGTTTTCACCGAAAAACTATATATCTTAATTAATCCCTTCAGCATATTATAGAGAATAGCGATTTCACACGGTTTATTAATTACGGGTGTTCCCGATAAAAATATTAATTTAACGTCTTCGGCGTTAACGATCCATTCATAAAAAACACTTGATCTTTTTGCTTCTCTTAGTTTTTTAGAATCGTCGGGAGAAATTCCGTCATTTAATACTTGTCTAACGAAATTATGAACTTCGTCCACAATAATAACTTCTTTATAAAAAGGTGAATTCACTTGATTTTCTTTTCTATTTTTTTTTAGTTTTTTCTCAAGTGAATCTACTATTCTTTTATTGTGAGTGTTTATCTTTTTATTTTCTCCTGGATCTAATAATAAATCTAAATCTTCATCGTCGTCATCCTCCTCAATGAAGTCTTTCAGAGAACTATCCTTGACTTTTGGGAAAGGATTATAATGAATAAAATTATATTTTTTATGGACCAAGAAATTTAATTGTTGTTCTAAATAAATAGTTTCATATTCATTGAAATTTTCGTCCTCACCTTCTTCTACTACAAGTTTTTTACCAGTTTTATCTGGAATCCACACCCCCGATAATCTAATAATTTCCTTTTCCATTTGTTTAATTGTGTTTTTCTTAGTATCGGGATTTTCTTGAATCATTCTTTTCCTAATAAAATTCTGTGTATTTTTCATTATTTTTTTACGATTTTTAGATCCTAAATTATATTTTTCGTCCAATTCATTTACTAGTTTATTATCAGTGATTTCCTTATCCGAATAATATTTCCATAAACCACTCTTATTTAATTCACCCTCACCCCATTGTTGAACTTCCTTAATAAACTCTGTCTCAAGTGAAGCAGGTAATATTGTATTTATTTTTAATTCAGACGATAATCCTTCTGCCAAAGATACGGCCGAAGCAGTTTTGCCCGTACCCAGACCATGATAAACAAGGACTCCCCGATATGGGGTTTCTAGTGATAAATATTCCCTAACCAACAGCTGGTAAGTATTAAGTGGTGAATCTTTTGTAAGAGTTTCAACATATTTATACAAATCCTGATTGACCCAATTAACAAATGCTTTCCTATGCTGACTTACCGTTTTTCTATCAGCGGTTTTAATTTCTTGATCTTCGTCGGACTCTTCCTCCAGTTCATCTTCTTGGTCCAGTTCCCCCTCCCCCTCCTCCTCACCTCCACTCCCAACGGGGCTACCGGGAGAGTATGTCGGTCCGTCGGGTTCCTCGTCCTCTCCACTCCCAACGGGGCTACCAGGAGAGTATGTCGGTGATTCTAAAAATTCCGCTTCTAATTTCTTATATCTTTCTTTGGCCTTCATGATCCATACTTTCCAATTTCTTTGTGATGAAATTTTGTCTAATTCTTCTTTATTTTTCTCAATAAATGAATCTAATTTCTTTGTTTTTATTTTACTAATTTTCTTAAAGTCTTTCTTAATTAACTTTAATAATATTTCATCTTTAATCACTTCGGTTTCAATATCATTCATATATTATTTGTAATAATTTAATTTATTCAGACATAACACGATAATGAATCAGTGCATTTTTTGAAGAATTTTGTTCTGCCTTTTTCTTAGTATTCCCTCTTCCCGAGCAAATATAGATATTTTCTTTTTCTTCTTTTCTAAAAATCTTACATTCAAAGTTATTATTTTCGTCTGACTTAATTGTTTCGTATTTCGGATGAACTTTAAAATTATGTTGAAAATATCTTAATAATTGATCTTTATAATTATTATCATTCAGAATAATATCAGAAATATCAATGTATTTCTCAATAGAAGAAATAATAAAATTCTCAATTAACTCGTAATCTCCACTATCCAAATATAAAGCCCCGATAAATGCTTCATAAATATCTTCAAGAATATGAATATTTACTCTACCCGAACAATTATCTTCAATGTGTTTGGAAATTATCATGAATTTATTAAAATTTAATTTATTCGATAAAAAACCTAATTGTTCTCCGCATACAAATCTTATCTTTAATTTGGTTAGAAATCCTTCCTCTTTATTATGTTTTATAACATAGCGATTATATAAATAATTAGTAACAGTGCAACCCAAGAAAGAATCTCCCAGAAACTCTAATGTTTCATATGACTTTTTATAGAGAGGTAGACAATTATCTGGTTTTGAATATTCTTGGTAATCTTTCATTTCGCAGTAAGACGTATGAACAAATGCTTGCTGAAAGAGAGATAATTTATTTATATTATAATTCCGAATATTAAGGTTTTCCAAAATATTCAAAATATCCTGTTGAGTAATCTCAACATTAGAAAAATTATAGGGATCTGATTTGAATTTCGTATTCTCCATGGTTATATTAATATATTTTTATATTTTTAAATAGTTATTTAAGCCTGACACGATTCACCAATTTCAAGTGGTCTGCGGGGGAGATCAGGTCCAATTGTTGTATTCATCCACGGACTGACATTAACTTGAGGATTCGGGGGTTCGGATCTTATTTGTTGATTGGCATTTCTTAGACTTTGCCCAACAGAATTAATACCAATATGGGACCCCGCGTCTAACAAATTAACGTCAGCTAAAATACCCTCTCCAATTGGTTGGGCAATATTAAATTCTTGGATTGCCTTACTTTCTTGAGAAGGCAATAAATCCCCCGGTTTGAGTGCGGGTTGAGGATAGCACGTGGACGGGGTCCGACTCAAACCGCCAACACCCTGATTCATTTCGTTCCCACCGAGTGATTCGGCAGGTGCGGGCGCACTTACCGCCGAACCCATGGAATTATCATGTCCGACCACTTCAGTATTTGAATCGGAATCACCAGTAAGATTAGAAAAAGAATCCCTACCTAACCACGGACCCAGTCCAATATCCATAACACAATTTTGAACAACTACTAAAAGTAGAACAACACCTATGACACACAACAGGGGGTTTTCTTCACAACTTTTTTTGAAACTCGCGAAATTCATTTTATATATATACAATACAAAATAATTTTACAAATTATTCAATTCTTGTTGTAGTTTCAATATTTTTTCAGCTATTTTTTGTTTTTCCTCTCTCTTTTTTTTGTCTAATTCCTCCTTTTTTAACAATTCCGAAATAACTTCTTCGTCCAAAATATCAGCGTCTCCGTCAACTATTTCATTATCTTCGTTGAATGAATATTCTTTAATAATATTATATTTTTCGTCATTTGATAAAAATACTTTAATTTGAGAAAGATAACAATCACAATAATAATGATTTTTTAAAAACTTTAATCCTTTGATATGTAAAATAAATACAAGTTCCGTTTCGGGTTCAAGTTTAGAAACATCCAAGCATATTTTATTATGGTCATATATTTGACATTGAACTTTATTTTTTATAACGGGTATTTTAAATGAAAAATGTGGTTTTGAATCTTTTTTAACAGGTTTAATAGTGCGTTTATACATGTCGTCTATTAGTTCCAATGGAATATCTTTACCAAACCATTCTTTATTTTGTTTAAATGTTTCCTTAACATTTCTATCTTCTAAATTTAAGAAAAAATCATAAAAACTAAAATCATTATTAATTGGTTCACAATCTAAATTATTATTTCCCTTTTCAATACTTTCAAAGACATTACTTTTACATTTCATTTTAGGACTCTGAATATGAAAGGGTTCATTCTTATAATTAATGGGAGAATAATAAAACGAACCTTGCTTTTCCGGTTTATTATAATTTATTTTCTTAGTATCTATATCAGAATGCTTATAAATATTCATTTATAAATAGTTAGAAGAAATATTTATTTGTGAAACGTAATTTATTTTTGTTTGTTATAGTAAATGGGGTTGACTGCGAGAAAAACTTATAGAAATCGCAAAAGCAAGGTTAGATCAAAGGTTAGATCAAAGGTTTCACGGCGATCTACTAGAAAATCAAGGAAAAAATCTTTAAGAAGATCTAATGGAATATCTTTAAGAAGATCTAATAGGAAATCTTTAAGAAGATCTAATAGGAAATCTTTAAGAAGATCTAATAGGAAATCTTTTAAAAAAAGAAATAAATCTACTGGAAGGAATAGAAAATTAAGGGGGGGTATGAAAAAATGGGTTCCGGGGGGTAATGCAGCGAAAGCAGAAGCAGCGGAAGCAGAGGAAGCAGAGGCAGCGGAGGCAGCGGAGGCAAAGGCAAAGGCAGATGCAAAGGCAGCGGAAAAGGCGACCCGGGAAGAGCTGACCCTCTTTTGGGCAAATCAGGGTAGAGAATGGGGGGAAGACCCCAGACCAGGGGAGTCTAAATTCCGAAAAGCCGCCCTCGCCGCCGCCTCAGCGGCCGGCGAGAGTGTAGAAGGGTTAAGGACAAACGCGCACTATTTAGATGGCAAGGTTAGACGTAGGGTTCAGATAGAGTCGGGCGCAGTAGAAGAGAGCTTGAGGGGGATTCGGGACGCAGCAGGAGGGACCTTTGGGGGTATTCGGGGCGCAGCAGGAGAGACCTTGGGGGGTATTCGGGGCACAGCAGGAGGGGCCTTGGGGGGTATTCGGGGCGCAGCAGGAGAGACCTTGGGGGGTATTCGGGGCACAGCAGGAGGGGCCTTGGGGGGGATTCGGGCAGCAGCAGGGGTGGGGAAAGGTAAAGCGCCTGCGCCTTTCAAAGAAATAGACGCAGATCATTCTCCAATAGGACCGGGAGGGGAGAATACTAAACCAATTACTATCAGAACCCTTACCAAACCTTTTCCATACAAATCAGAGTCAATGGCCGCTACACCTGCTTCTGAACCTCGTCCCGGGGCCCTGTCCCATATGAGTATGGTGGCACGGGAAAGGGAAGCCAAGGAAGCCAAGGAAGCCGAAAGGAGAGCCATGGAAGCCGAAAGGAGAGCCATGGAAGCCTTGGAAGCTACACGTAAGGCTATCATATCTGATCCCACCAGTACCATGCATGTACCGGGGTCTGACTTAACAAGAACGAACACCTCGGTTTTGTTAAAAATGGGGGCAAACCCGCTTTCGCTTACAATAGAAGATTTGGACATGCTGAGACCAATCCAAAGGAAGAATGCCGAAAAGAATATAGAAGAAGCCCGAGGGGTAGAAACCCAAAGGGTAGAAGACCAAAGGGTAGCAGAAGAACAAAGGTTAAAAGCCCAAAGGGTAAAAGACCAAAGGGCAGCAGCAGCCCAAAGGGTAGCAGCAGCCCAAAGGGTAGAAACCCTAAGGGTAGAAGCCCAAAGGGTAGCAGCAGCTAAAGTTATTAGACAACCTGGGGAATACCCATATGTTAAAACGTTGCGAAAAAACGGTAGAAACCTTGTAGGAAAAGAAATAGAACTTTATGGTGATGCACGATTTTTTGTTGCTAGTTATACGCCGCAGGTGCGAGGGAGTGGCATATTCTATGTTGGCGATGAACCCGGCCGAGCTGACGTCCCTCTGAAACTTAAAAAATATGACGGTCGTGATAATGACACCACCAAATTAGATTGGAACTTGGTGGTGTCTACAGTAGACTTAACACACAATTTGAAGTGGGAAAGGGACGGGAACATAGACGTGGCAAACGACCCCTGTCATTTTGAATATATTGAGAAGACTGGTGAAATATTTATATGTCCGTTTGGTCCATTCTTAGAACGGCGTAATACGTATCAAGGTTTGGTTGGACAAAGAATTTATACAAATCAATACGGGGTTTGTGTTGTTGCTGAAGAAGATGCGGTTGGTTTGGGTCTTAATAAGGTATACACACTGCTGACCCGTGGCTCGGAGAATAAGACAATAACCGGTGTAAGACTTAAAAAATATGAAGATAGAGATACTGACTCCACCAAATTAGATTGGTTGATTTCCGTTCACAGACCCGACGATCCAGAAGGTAATTTGAGGAGAACTATGGCCGTGGCTAGTTATGCGGGGAGTGGAGAAAGTGACAGCGATACGGGAAGTTCCCCGGGAAGTTCCCCCGGAACTTCCCCACGAGGCCCCCCCGTAGTTGCCGCTGGAGGTTCCCCAGCCCCACCCGGAGGTTTCCCCGTTGCCGCCGGAGGTTCCCCCGTAGGTGAACTAAGACACGGGAATTATACTGTCCCTGCGGAAGATAGCGAAACAGAAGATAAATTTATGTGGTCATGGCATGACGCCTCCAGCGCCGCTCATAGCAAGGGGGCGAGGGGGTTGCCGTCGTTTATGTCACCGTGGAGTCAAGCATTTACCAAAGAAGAATTACTCAACGACTTGAATCAACAGAAGTATAGAGAGAAAAAAAGACAGGTAAGAATAATGAGAGTAGAACGAGGGGTGCTCCCAACAGCTATGAAAATTTATGGTAGTCCTATTGATGTTATAACAGATTCTATAAATTTTGAGATGGGTTGGTTCCGAAAGTAAACGGTCTCATAATAAATGAATCACTTTACATTTCCATTTTGCATAAAATTTATCATTCATTTTCCATATCTTATCTAAATAAATATCACATTCCATTGGTGTAAATCCTTGTATTTGAAATAAATTTACTATATTTGAATGATCCGAATAAATATCAGTTTGAAATTGATTATAACTAAAAGGTAATTTAATACTTAAATTAGGTTCATATATTCCTTTTTTATCATGTTTAATTTGGGAGATAAATCTATCGCCTTCTTCAACCGTTAAACCCAAATGTTTCATACATTCAAATTCGGTTCTCTGTATGAAATCGTGAAAATATTTCATGTTAGAATCTTCTTTAATATTAGAAAATTGTAAACTCATATTGAAGTTGGTCCCGTTTTTTTGAATACCAAACAAGCATTTCATAGGTGGAGTCGTGACATACAAGAATAAATTCCTACCCATTTTAAGTTGTACATAACCAAATTGGTCATGATCTTTAATACATCCTTCGCAGGGAGTATATTTTTTTTCACTTTGTTTCACACTCATATCCTCGCATAAATGTGGTAAACACTTAAGATTATTTAATTTAATTTTATCGCACATTACATATTTAACTTTTGACATTCCTATAATGATAGTAATGCTATTATATTTTAAATCCCTTATCGTTTAACGTTTATAAGCAACAACCGTTTTTCTCCTGGTTGAGTTATTCCATAGAGAGTTACACGGTGTACCTTTTTGAGGTACTAAACAATTATCGGGGACTGGTTTATTAGAACCCCAATAGGCTGATTCTGATTCTTTAGAGCATTGTTGGAAATAATTACCAAAATTATTTGAGGCGCCAAATGGGTTACATTGGGACTTATCATTAGTCTTAACAAAACTGTTACTAATTTTCGGGTAATAGGGTTGGTCAGTATCTTCAACTTTCTGATAGGTATTCATTATAAATTTATATTATATTATATAATTATAATGAAAAGAATTGGGATAATACTTGGAACAGAAACAAGTCCCATTGAAGGTTTAGGGAAAGAATTTAATCAATATTATAAAAAACATAAAAAACACTTTGATCTTGCTCTAAAGGATTTGGAATTAAATAGTTTGGAAGACCTATCCTATGATATTCAAATATATGCCTTACTTAAAAAAAATGCCCCCCAGAATGTTGAAATTGTCCCCCTATGGAAACTAGATTATACTAAGAAAGATTTGAATAGTTTGGATTTAGTATTTGGTCTTTATGAATTCACTTATGCTTTACAAGACTATGGTTATGAAGGAGTGACTAAATATTTAAATTTAATGAGAAATACGAAATCAATCCTTTGTCCGAATTATAAACTTCAGACATTTGTTATGAATAAGCAGACTTATACTAACTATCTAAAAAAACATAATTTCCCCGTTTTAGATACATTATTCTTCAATGTAGATCTCTATAAAAAAGACAAGAAAGAAGTTAAAAAATTATATGAAAAGATTACTAATAAATTTAATGGTCCCGTTTTCTGTAAACCCGAATTGGGTGGATTCGCAAAGGGAACTAAATTTTTCAAAAAAGTTACTCTTAAATCGCTGGATCAGTATCTAAATCAATTGATCAAATTAGAATATAAGAAATTATTAATTCAGTCTTATATCGGAGAATTCGCGAAATACGACGAAATAAAAACAATTTGGATCAATGGTAAATTTCAATATGCTTACGGTATGAAAGTTATGGGAAATGAAGGGGTTAATAAACAAAGTAAATTAGATAATAAATTACTTAAAGAACTTAATAAAACCGGTAAGGAAATTATTAAGAGACTAACAATTGATTTTGGGTTACCCTTTCTCTTAAGAATTGATTGGGGATGTTGTTTGCCGAATAATAATCTTTGTAGAGATTATTTTGTAAATGAAATAGAAGTCTTTCCGGCAATGGTTTCGTCCGATGCCGAAGATCATGACGCATTTGACCGATTAACCCGGGAAATACTAAAACAATTGAAGTAATCTTATAGGGTGTTCGTATGTAATATAGTTTAATTTTTCGATTAAATTCCGTTGGAGACCAAATAGCATAATACCCTGAATAAGGACGGTATCATCGCCGTTAATATTTAATTTAATTAAATATTTTTGTAATTCTTTAGCAAGAATTATTAATATCACAATATGAAAAAATATCTCTATTATTAATCTCGTATCAGAATATTTTTTATTTAACTTTCCAAATAAGGTATCTATAATAGGAGATATTAGTATTAATGGAATGTAATTAATTAATACCGATCTAACACTTTCAAATATTACCATACTTTATATATATATATATTAAATCTATCCAGTATACTGGATAATTCATTATCTCTATTTTTAGGTGAGACAGATAATTGTAATAGTACAGTTACATTACAATTATATTAACAAAAATGAGTAAAAAAACTTTTTCTATACAAAACCAATTAAAACAGTTTTAACCTGTCATCCAAAGAGACGAATTCCTGACTCTTGTTTTAATCATGTTGTATACATTTATATAAATTTCGGAATTAACAATTAGAGGTTGTTTTCACCTTTCAGATAGAAACAAAATTTTATCTTTGGTTATTTATCTTTCAACCCATTTTATATTATAATTTTTATTCAAGATTTAAACTTATTTTATATATTTTCTATATGCATATTTAATTAAATTTTTATACAAAAAGATATTTAAAGCAACATATAAAACAAAAAATATAATTACAGAAATATATTTTTCTTTTAATATATCATTTAATGATTTAATAAAACCGTCCGGCGGTATAGTAGGATTTTTATTCCTCCAATTCAAATTTTCAGGATATTTTATAAATATATACGCAATATAAAATGTCGGGAAAAATAATATAGGAATAACCCCACCCTGAATTTCACCATAAATATTATGATATATATAAACGGCTATTATAGAAAGTATAACTCTATTTAATGAAGGGCGAATCCAAAAAATTAATTGTTCTTTTATTTTTGTTCGCAATATAGATTTCATATATAGATTTCATTTATATATAAATTTACTATTTCAATCTAGTAATAAATTTATCAAATCCTTCCTTATACAGAAAATAATTTAATAACAAATACAATGTTATAAATATTAATACAGTCTTATACTTACTATTTATTAATGTATTAAATTCAGTAATTAACCCACTTTTGGGTATAATCGGATTTTTATTTATGTAATTGAAATTTCCCGGATAATAAATATACATATAAGAAATATAAAAACTTGGAAATAATAATGCGGGTATTAAACCTCCCCGAATCCAATTAATATCACTATGACTATAAGTATTATGATAAACCGAAATTGCTAGTATAGTTAATAAAATTCTATTGATACTAGGTCTGAAATAGACCAAAAAGGTATTATGTAGATTCATATATTAATTTATATTATTTTTAATTTTAAATTGACGACTATTCGTTTTATCATAATTTTGAATAAATTTTTCTCTTATTTCTTTCGTAAACTCAATATCTTCTTCTTCGTCGTCGGAATCAATTGTATAAAATTCCAATGATAACTTTTTCAATTCAATTTGGTTATTTAATGCGACTAATTGCTTAAATAAATCCATTTAATTATTTAAATTATTTAATAATTTAAATAATTAAATTATCAAATTTATTGCTGAATACAACCTCCGTCGTCTTCTATATGGTTTTGGTCGCGAGTTTCATTCATTAATCCTTTAACGATATCTTCCTTATCCCTATAATGATATGCCACCAAACTATTTTCTGATTTAGTATATTCTTTATAATTAAATATTTTTCTTATAATATCAACTCTTTTTGAATCTAGTTTTGTTGGGAATAAAATAGTTAAATCTAATATTAAATCCCCGTATTCATTTTCTTTGTTTTCGGTCAAACTTACTCGGTTGGTATCTTCTTTAACCGGCATACCCTTATTCTTAACCCTAAATAATGAATTAGGTTTAATAATTGTATCAATACTAATATCTATTGGACCCGACAAGTGATCTATTGTAATATTACACCCACATAATGCTTCCGCCAATGAAATTGTGTGATCAATGTATAAATCGTCCCCCTTTCTTTTAAATAAATCGTGGTTCTGTTCAATAACTTGAATAACAAGATCTTCTACGATATTTAATTCTGGTATAAAATTCCCACCTTCTTTCACGACAATATTATCTCCATTCTTAGAACCCTTTTTGATATTAATAACATAATTTGTATTTTTCAAAGAACCATTTCTATCTCTATGATTAATAATAAATTCCTTTTTAGTTCCATTATATAATTCATTCAGCGTCATATTCAGGGGATAAGTCATTTTTGATTGTAAATTAAATCCGGGTGGGAATGGACCCGAACTTAAATCCGAAAACATAAAAATATTCCCCCCACCCATTTGATTTGTGAAATCAACATTAAATAAAGACTGAAATAAATCAATAGGACTTGTGAATCCGTCCGATTTATCCGACACAGCTTCGTATCCAAATTGATCATAAATTTTCTTTTTTTCGGGTTTAGTTAAAATTTCATAAGCTTCAGATATCTCTTTGAATTTCGGAATTGCTTCGGGGTCTTTATTTTTATCCGGGTGATACTGAAATGCTAACTTTTTATAAGACTTCTTAATTTCTTTTTCACCTGATTCTTTGGATACATTCAAAATAGAATAAAGATCTTTCATTTATTTTATTCATTAATTTATTTTAAAATTCCAAACTAAATAAATTCCTACACTGTACATCAAAATGAAAGCATAATTAATATCAAGAGTTTTATTAGTCCATAAAGTTTTTTTATGAAAAGGGTTCATTAAGAAACCAAATAAACTGTTAAAATTTAAAGTTTTTTTGCCCATACTGTTTTCTCTAATTAGAATATTTGTGACAGAATATTCCGACCAAATGATAAATAAGATTGTAACAATAAAAATATAAGTAATTATAATCATAAATAATTTTCTATCTAATACTATAAAATGTTAAATTGTATGAATATTGGTATTCTTTTACTTTATGGTTTTATATTATTTAAAGTTCTCAAAAAAGAACAGAAAATAGAAATGCTAGTCCTAACCATTGTTGCGTTTTATTTACTAACTACCACCGAGGGATTTACCGATAATGACATAGACGAATCTTTAGTTATTCAACCGGGAGACGGTCTTTTGAAACCCGACCCTGTTAATATTTCTTCGAACCAAGTTCAGGATGACGGGGCAAAAATAAAAGAGCCTTCTTTAGCAGCGCAAATGAATATGGGTCCATATGACGGGATTTGTCTTAAGACTGGTAATCAAGAATACTGGATGAAATCACCTGATAATACTGAATTAGTTCCTAATGACGCGTTATACTCTTATTTAGGAAGTCAGGGTCCAATTAAAATGAGATTAAGTGATCAGGCGGCACTAAGTGGTCCTCCAATAGACGGAGTAAAAGGTTCAGCCGAAAAGAAATTTATGTTCGCAAATAACAAATCGAGTTTAGCATGTTGTCCGTCAACCTTCTCTACGAGCACCGGTTGTGTATGCACCACCGAAAATCAGAGAGATTTCATTGCTGCTAGGGGGGTATTGGGTGAAAATCCCGGCAAAGATATCAAAGATAATGAATTTTAAATAAAAATATTTTATATTATAAATGAGTGATTCTGACAACATCCTGATGACGGGACAACTGCTTGGCGATAATTACAATTGCATGAAGATCCAAGGGGGGACCGAATGCCTGCCCACTCAAGGCGGGAATTTATTCCAGGAAGACTGTGATCAATTTTGTTCCGACGCGTGGAAGTGGGCCGAAGAAGAAGGTAAAAATCCAAACCAGAGAGAAATCAATGCTAAGGTAATGGAACTAGATAGGGAAGGTTCTCCTCAATCTACCTTAACCCACACGGGTGGGCTTCCCGCGATTGACTCTAAAGGTTCTCCTCAATCTACTTTAACCCACACGGGTGGACGTCCAGTTGCACTTCAGCGGGCTGCCCAGACGACTATATCCACCCCCGTGGAGGGGGCTCCACGTCTGCTCACCAGGGTTGACTCTAGGATTTTGCACCGGATGCGAATTAGTCCCACCCCCGATGAGACCGACGTGGAGCCCCCTCCACGGGGCTCAGTCCGTTTTTCCTCAGAGAGTCCTAGTCCGATATCAGGGAGCGGTGTCTCGCAAAAAGGTGGGGGATACACTAAAAAGAGAAAATCTAAAAAGAGAAAAACTAAAAAGAGAAAAACTAAAAAAAGAAAAACTAAAAAGAGAAAAACTAATCGCAAGACTAAAAGAAATAAGAGATTAAGGGGTGGGTCTACTAAGAGGGTAGCTGCACCCTTGGAAAATACCATTGACGCCAGCCAGGCGGCAGCGGCGGCTGCAACTAGGGCGGCAGAAGCAGCGAGGGAAGCAGCAAGACAGGCTGAAGCAGCGAGGGAAGCAGCAAGACAGGCTGAAGCAGAAAGACAGGCTGAAGCAGCAGAAACACTTGCCGGTTTATCTCAATAACATTGAATGAATTTTTTCATATGCTTGACTGTGTTTTTGATCGTACACTTGTAGACGCCGAAGTCTCTTTCCTTCTGCTTTTTTTTCTTCTAATTTTTGTAAAGCCATTCTTTGTTCGTCTTGTGGATTCATTGTATAAGAGATATTTGATCTCTGTGCTTTAATTTGGTTGATTGAACCGGAACGATCCCCTATGTCGACGGCACTTGTATCTATCAGCATTGACCCGTCGGTAAAGGCTTGCTTATAATCTGTATAAGATAAATTATCAGTTGTCCCCCCAAAATTAGAAATCTTCCCTTGACCCAAGGTCATTAATGAATCTTGGTTCGCCATAGATATTCTATGCTCTGGTTCTCCATATTGAACCATTTGAGATCCGTTTTGTTTGGATTGTTCCTGTTTATATTTTTCAAATGTATGATTAAACATATCTTTGTTAAATCCATTTTGAAACATTTTCTTTTGTTCCCCGCTTTCTTGAGAATTACCACTCATCCAAGAACCATATCCTTCAGAGAATGAATCTGGTATTTTATTTTCTTCATAAATCTTATTAAAAACGTCTGCATCAAAATTTTCGGTCATATTCACATTTACTTTTGGTTGGTTCGTCTGTTGTTGAGTATATTCTCTGGACATATCTCTTAAATCATTGTGAGAGTGAGAATTATCTTTTTCTTTTAATTTTTTGGTTAATAGAGTGTATGCTATAGAAACCAATTGAAATTTCGCGGGTGTCCCACCTCTATCTGGATGTGCTTTCATTGCTGCTCTCAGGTATGCTTTTTTTAAAGTTTTTTCGTCGTATTGTTTCGGTAGATTTAAGATTTTATAAGGATCTAACTTTTGCCTCGGTACTGTTTGTAATTGAGGTATTTGTTCTGAAGGTATTTGTTCTGGAGGTTGTTGATAAGATTGTTGATAAGATTGTTGCTGATTAATATCATTTTGAAAGAACATATTGGGGGGAATTTCTTGTTGAGATTGAAGATTAAATTTATATAATTCATTGATTTGCTCCTGTTGTTTGTAGATAAGATCTTGTTGTTGTTGAATATAAGAACCATAGATATCTTGTTGTTTATCTTTGGTCGGAGTATTTCCCATTCTATATTTAATAATATTTTAAATAATATAGGTTTTTAACTTATTGATCCGTCAAGTCCTTCGTTAGTGATTACATATATCACTACCCCAACAAGGGAAGTATTTAATAAGATAATAATAGAACACACTAAATAACATTTTTTATCTGGTAACTTTTCAATTTCACCTGTAACCCATTCAATATGCCGACCCTTGATTCTCTCATTCATTTAAATATATTCTTATATTTATATCTAAGTAAAAATGTCTAATATTTATTACGATAAACCTAACCTTATTTATTACGATAATCGGGAAAACGATTACGAAATACATAATTCTAGTATTACAGATAGCGACGGGGATACTATCTTTGAAATAAAATTAATGATGGGGACAATATTATTTTGTAGTTTTTTTTTTCAGTGTGCGATCACTTGGGATATTTGTGGTAGAATAGGAAAACGGTTCAGAATTCGGCGATTAAATCATAATTTAAAAGAGTATTTACTGAATTCTGAGAATGACGAAGAGTGTTCAATTTGTTTAGAATCATATCAAGAAAATGATAAAATAGTTCAATTAACATGTAATCATATTTTTCATAAAGATTGTATCGGAGAATGGTTGCGAAATAAACAAAATAATTGCCCACTCTGTAGGTTACCCGTTATATTATCCGTGTAAATTAATATCTAATAAGAATTATAAATGGAGAAAGTTGTGAAAGGAGCGAAATATCAAACAAGACCTTCGGCTTCTTATTTTTATAATGAGATGAATGTGCCCGTTGGTTATATTGTTGAGTATAGACCGAGAAAGGGGGGTAAAATGATCAAACATTCGTTAAGACTAAGAGCCAACGGAACTCCTTATTGGAAAGCCGAAGAAAAGTTACCCAAAAAGAGAACTCCTAAGAAAAGAATAAAGAGATCTTCCAGCAGAAGTAAAAGCAGAACTAAAAGCAGGACTAAAAGGAGAACTATAAGGAGAACTAAAAGATCTAGAGTTCAGAGAGGGGGGTGACCCGAGTCACAATCCAAATCTATTTTCCGGTTAGGAAAGCAGTTTGGAGGGGCATGAGGAATGGTTAAGGCTTTCTCTTTATAAATATAATTATAGTTATCGTGACGATTTAAATCTAAAAATTGAATTTAAATCCGAGTAATTGAATTGTATTTACTTAAATTTGATTTAGATTTAAAAGTAAAATAATAAATTAATTTAGAGTTATGAAGCTACTGGTGAGACCGTTGACCGAAGAATTGAGAGTTGTATATTCGGGACACTCTAGTTACAATGAAGGTGATTCAGGGCTTGATCTTTTCTTTCCTTCAGATATTACTTTGAAATACGGAGATTGCGGTGTTAAAGTTGATTTAGGAATTCAATGTGAGGGTCTAGACGATTCTACGGACAAAAATATTTCTTATTATTTGTATCCGCGTTCTTCTATTTCCAAAACACCTCTTAGAATGTCTAATTCTGTTGGAATTATTGATTCGGGATATCGTGGAAATATTATTGTTGCCTTAGATCATATTGATCCTAATGTAAAAGAATTCACGATTCAAAAGGGAACTCGTTTATTTCAAATCTGTGGCCCAACATTAGAACCTATTTCACTAGAGATAGTTGGGTCTCTTTCGGACACAGAGAGAGGGAATGGTGGATTTGGGAGCACTGGTAATTAATGATAGTAACTATAAAAATTATATTAGTAAAACTATATGAATATTGAAATAATAATTATAGGAGCAATACTATATTTTATCTTTTTTTGTAAGGAAGGATTTATGAATAGTTCTTTAGTAAATATTTATAATAAAAATTTAAATACAGATAATGAATATCCCGATAGAAAACAATTTTATACCACAGCAAATCATAATGAAATACAATTGGGCAGGGAACGGGGTACATTACTGGGAAATAGTAATTATAGAGTGGTTACTAATACAATTAAAGAACCAAGACACGGACCTTATTCGGCATTTCTAGAAGTAAATGGTTTAAGGAGTTTTGACCAATTTTATCATGCTCCAATATCAGAGAAGACACAGCATTTTGATGTAAGTTATGATAGAGTATTTGGGGACGATTTAGATGTAA
>Ga0307488_10001054_pt1 | contig 23100 bp, 38 predicted proteins | sample SB02metaG_FD_202248 | JGI IMG/M metagenome (GOLD analysis project Ga0307488, IMG submission 202248) | Sea-ice brine microbial communities from Beaufort Sea near Barrow, Alaska, United States - SB 0.2 | ecosystem: Environmental > Aquatic > Marine > Coastal | place: USA: Alaska | collected... | reverse complement strand
TCCAGACACTCGTAGTCGTTCCTGTACACCATCACTATAGGATAGCTTAAATTTTTTAGATTGTTTAGTTGATGTGCGAAAGTGTGTGATTTTATAATCCTTTTTCCTAGGCCTGAAAATGGTTTGTCCCAGTACTCTAATTTGCAATCAAACTCCATTCCCGGATCCCAATAAGCACCGGTGTGCATTAGTTGTTTGCGTCCCGGAGTATCAGCATCATGCCAGTATGTTCTTTCGTCGGTGTAATCGGTTTGATCTACATCTGCAGATTTGTGTATGTTCTTAAACACACTGCTCCACTTTGATCCGGGGGCGCCTGTCATTAGTATGTACATTAACTAATATTACTATGAATCTTTGTGTATGTCAAGATCGTGTGTAGAATCTTTGGTGGTGCCTTCTATAAATTTCCAAGTCTTGTCTGTGGTCCTGCCAGTGAACTGTAGGATGTATCTTGTGTCCCAGCCCATGTTGGCTGTGCCATGTGGATAGTCTTGCCAGTGCCAACTGATCACATCACCTGCCTTCCAGTGAGTGTGTACTGCTGTGCCTTGGTGCCATATCTGACCCATGCTCCAGTCGTTCAAGAACACAACAAATCTGTGTACTTTCTTTGGATCCACATCATAGTCCAGTTCATCAAAACTGTTTTGTCTGTCTAGTCTTGCGGCGAAGTTGTCCATGTGCATGTGTAGGAGTTGTCCACACACTTGTGAGTGCAACTTCAATTCGTAATCATAAAGTCCAAGCAGTCCTTCTGCGAGTGCTATTGCTTTGGGATCTGTGAACATGTTTGCTCTGCCATATATCTTGCCTTCGGGGTCTCCGCCCGATCTCACAATGTCATACACTTCTTGATCTATGCCATAGTTGTTACCAACACTTTTATTTCTACTTGCCCAGTGAACAGCATTATCGAGAGCGGCGTCACCGTAAGTGTTTATAAAATAATCACAGTCCATGTTGACGTTACCATGGAACATTAATACATCTTCTATATTGTCTTTCTTGGTCCAGTCAAAATGGTATGCACCTCTTTCTAAACTTCTTTTCTTTTCAAAATCCCAACGACTTTTACCATACTCCAGTTTCTTACCTGTAGTCTCTGCTGTCATCTTTGAATGTGCTTTTAAATTTTTGATTGCTTGATCTGAATCTTGTAGATCATCATCTATCTTTTTCAGTACATCAGTCTTATAGTCTTTTGTGTTATCCATACTGATATTTAAGCCGTAAAAAAAGGGCGATAAAAAAATACCGCCCTTTAATAATTCGAATTATTATTATGCGTAAACTTCCATCAACTTCGCACTTTCTTCAAGTGTTCCAGTTTTAGAAGATGTTATTGCAAATAAGTCTTTTCTGAAGTTGTTAATTACTGCATTGATCTCATCTTGAGCTTCTTGTGTATCACAAAGTTTCTCAAGTTCCATTCTACCTAGAGTAGCGTGGAAAGATTCGTCTTTAGCAATTTTGGCATATCTAGAAGAAATAAATGGATCTTGTATGACTTTAGCCATCATAGCCCAGTTTCTTGCCGCTCTGCCTTCCGCTAATAATTGGTATAAACCTAACATTAGTGGATTACCATTGCAGTTGTACTTCTTGATCATTGCCGCACCTTTTTGCTCTAATCTTGATGCATGGGCTTCAACGGCCTTTTGCATGTCAAGGTCTTCGCCTGCTAGGTATTCAACTACTTCTTTAACAAATTGAAAGTGCTTTGCTTCGTCGTGTGCTTGTTTTGAAAGTAGAACTAATTTCTCAGGATCAGTTCCAGCTGGAAGTGCCGCAACCTCTCTTGAAATTTCTTCCATGTTCATTCTTTCGTTAACCATACGACCAGTAAAGTTGTCAATCAACTCGTCCTTGTCTGTCGTGTTTTCGTAGTAGTGTTTGATCTGTAACTCAGACGCTCTGAAGAGTGCTTCATTTTCAGATTCAAGTTTTGCTACGAATTCTTTTGATGTTAACATATGTTTCCCCTTGCTTTATAAAGTAACAATATTTATAACCTGTTGGCCGTTAAACTTAAATAGTTGGTAAATGAAAATACTCATCAGTCAGATTGAATATGTTAAACCACCGAGAAACTTCGTTTTTGACGCACTGGAACGAGTTTACTATGACTTCCTAGCAGGCCACGAGCTTGTGGTTGCACCAAATATCAATAAAGTAGCACATAATGATTACGATTGTCTAGTCTTGACAGGTGGCCCGGACAGTGTATCTAGGAATAATACAGAGAATCTATTGTATGCTGATGCTATCAAAAAAGGAAAACCTGTTATTGGTATATGTCATGGCGCATTTGTGATCAATGATCTGTGTGGTGGAGAACTTGGTTCTATAGAAGGACACGTAGACAAGGATATCGAGATAACGTTAGAGGGAAACAAACACACTGTCAAGTGTTATCATTCACAATCAATAAGGGTATTAGCCAAAGACTTTGTTGCCATAGCACATGACAATGACGGGAACATAGAAGCATTCAAACACAACACTCTGCCTGTATGGGGTATTGTTTGGCATCCTGAAAGAATGGACGAGCCAGTATTACCGAGTGAGGTTGCTGACCTTTTAAGTACAGATCAAAGTAATTTATTAAATCTTTTTCCTACGATATAGCCAAACGTATCTGTGAGGCCATTCCCTAGACTTGAGAGTTCCTGATGTGTTATATTCTATCTCAACACGTTCAACGGTGAAGTCCATCAGTCTTGCAAACTGATCTATCTCTTTTGTTCCCCATTGGAACCATTTCAGCCCTTGGTCGTTCTTGTAACCACCTGGTGCACCTCTCATGTAAAGTCTTCCACCCGGCTTCAACCAAGACTTCAGTTTGATCAACATGTTCGCTATGTCATCGTGGTTGCCCCAGTTAACTGATCCCAGTGCAAGTATCACGTCAGCACACTCTGTTTTGAACGGTGCATCAAAGTGTCCACACTTTATGTCTGCTTCTTTAAACACAGGATCATATCCTATGAGATTTTTTATCTTGCCTTTGAGGAAGTTTATTCCGCAACCAGCGTCTATTACTAATTCTGGTTTCAGGTCGTTTATCTCGTCAACTAGATTCTTGCCCGAGTGTTTGAATAAATGAATGTTTGACTGCCAAACATTTCTGTAGAAGTCGTCTTGTGCTTTTTGATCAATCATATATGTTAGTTATTATGCGTAGTCTATCCCTCTGTTTTTTTGTGTTATACTTCTGTATACTAGAATGAGCACCAATGATAGCAACACAAGGAACAACGGCCTTGTCAACATTTCCTCTATGGTGTACATCGTGTTCATTTGTTGTAGTTTGTTTTGCCACTTGTCTATGATAATGTACGTTAAAAGTATTGCAGGTCTGCTTATTCTAAATTTGTAACAGAACATACCCAATGCACTGCAACAGGCCAATGTCACATAGTCCATGTACAAACCCGTGACCGATTGACAGGTGTATATTATGATAGCAAAGATTATTCCGGAATATATCCAGTAAGGTATTTGTAATATCTTAACAAGCAGTTTGGAAGTAAAGATACAGATAAAGAAAGTCAGTATGGTTGCCCCAACGAAGCCATACCCTAGTAGGGATATAAACTTCTTGTCTTCGAGCATGAAAGGATTACCTACGTCTAGTCCAAATGTGATACACATGGCCATGAAGATTGCGGCGAATGGAGATGCTGGTATTCCAAACAACACAGTGGGAATCAGACTGCCGGCCTTCTGTGCGTTGTTGGCTCCCTCACACCCTGCAAGTCCTTTTGGATTGCCCACTCCAAATTTATCATTGGGGTGTGCTTTGACTGTGGCACCATATGCCAACATGTCTCCCACAGGTCCTACGCCAGGTAGCATACCTGCAACGAATCCTATGAAGCCTCCACGTAGTGAATCTTTCCATAATCTTATTGTTGTCCTGAATCCGTCAAACAGTTGTGAGAAGTAATTGTTGATCGGTGCTGGCCTGTTCTTTCCAAGATGGAAACCTGATATCAGTTCTGGGATACCAAATAGTCCTGCTATCATCATTATGATTGGCACACCGTCTTGCAGGTACAGTGTTCCAAATGTTAATCTTGGGCCTCCTGTCTGTGGATCAATTCCTATGAGTCCTATGAAAGAGCCAATCAGTATTGCACCGATACTCAACCAGAAGCTCTTAGAAACTATGAACGCCACACAGGCAATTGATAGCGTCATGAACATGAACAGTTCAGGCACACCAAACTTATAAATGATCGGTGCATAGAATGGCAACAGTGCGAAAGCAAGTAGGCCAAAGAATATACCGTTGAACGTGCTGTCCAACATGGCTATCCCTATCGCTTTACCGGCCTCTCCGTTCTTACTCATTTGATATCCATCTATTATAGATGCCGCTGTTGTTGAAGCACCTGGGATACCTGTGAGTAGTGATGTGTATGAGTCTGCAGTACTAGATGCCGCTATGACGCTTATTAAAAATATTAGTCCGTAGTAGGGATTTGGTTCAAAGTATCCTGCGAATGAGAATACTAGTAGCATCGCAGTTCCGGCGCCTGCCATTGGGATCACACCTAACAATATTCCGTAAAGTGTTCCTAACAGGCACCAGAGTGCGTAGTCCATTATTTTAATAGTTCAGGTTTAAATTCAGCTTTCCAACCAAATATATTATTGAACCACCAAACAAGATTTTTAAGTTTCTTCTCAGTGTATTGTTTTCTCTGTTCTAAAACTATCTTGTCTGCTTTTTCACCTATCGCCCATTTGTAGTCACCGCCTGATGCTTTGGCAATGATTGCTCTTGACTCTGGATCTTTAAGCATTTTCTTAAGTGCTTTCACAAGTTCTTTTCTGTGAGGAGCATCTTTGTTAACCCATAAACCTTTTTGTAATGAGTCGTTTTGGAATTGTACTAATCTGTATGCTTCATACAATTCACCGCTAGGTTTTTCACCCCATGTCTTTTTAAACACAGTGTCAAAGTCATAACCTTTTGCGTTAGGGTTGGTTACGATTTTGTTTCTCTTTGCATCGTAAACACCTTGAGTGAACCAAAGTTCTCCATGCTCGAACTTCTTGATCTTCTTGGTCCATGCAGTTGGGTTACCTCTGAACACATTGAACTCACCGTTAGCAAACATCAATGTACCTTGCTTGTCATTAACACCTTTAACGTATTTCATGTCTTCGTCCACGCATTTTTTGTATGATGCGATCTTGCCGTCAAGGTTACCACAGTACATAAGCACCATTCCTGTAACGTCACCTGCCGCGTGGTCGTTTCCGAATACCATGCCGCCGTTCTTTGGATCCCAATCTTTTCTCTTGCCCACAAAGATGTCTAGCAACTGTACTCCAATTGCGTCCCAATTTCTGTAGTCATACTCAACACCTGTTTTCACAAGTGTGTTCACAGTAGTGGTACCACCTGTTACTGTGATTGCGTTTTCTTTGAATCTGTTGTCTTTGTTCCATTTGTTCATACCTATTAGGTGTCTTGCTCCTGGAATATGGACTGACTTGACTTCGCCATCTACGTGTTTCTTAAGTTCTTTTATCACTACCTGTGCCCATTGGTCCAACCCTGAACCTGGTTTAGTGGGAAGATAGATAGTGTAGTCTGCTAGTGCAGATACAGTCATAAAGAATGAAAAGACTATCGCTGTTATTATTTTTTTCATTTATTATCCTTTGTTGGTTTATTGTTATATTAAAGTAAAATACCCCACAAGTCAATACGAAGCATACGAGAAACATATGAGGGGAGAACGTAAGATGTGTGGGGTATTTTGGTTTGTTGTGAACTTCTATATGGAGCGTTACAACAAATTATGTGCAAGTAATTATCCTGCACTATTAAATACTTTTATGAAACTGAGTCCGCACAAGTTCGCACAGTACAGGACACATCATGAGATCGATGTGGACATGGATGAAGAATTTTGGCCTATGATGGGCATACTGTTTACCATATGGGGAGGGTGGACAGGGGTAGTACACTTCCTGGACTGGTTGGCGTTTGATGCCATTGCATGGTATGTAGAACCGTGGACCATACTACCTTTGTTGTTCCTATTGATAATGAAGGAGAAATTTAATTCCCTCAATCCCTTACACTGGTGGCCCATGTTCTTTGGCTACAAGATCAAGTTACCGGACGACGAGAGGATAACCATATATCCCATCAACGGTGAGGACCTAGTCAAGGAGCATGGCGGACCTCTACAAGTACATATAGTAGACTACGAACACATCAAGTTCCGTAGGAAGAAGGATGCCGTGATGTATGCTCTTAGGAATTTCTAGGTTATTTTAGTTTAGCACCAAATCTTTGCAAGAACAGTTCGGCGAAACGTTCATGGTGCTCCGCACCATAATGCATGCCATCCATGGCCAGACTTGGCTTTTTGTACGGAACTCTCTGTTCAAATTTGTCCCAATAAGGCCAGCAGTTTTTTACAGTGTAATCTTCTAGCACATTTGGAACATCGATATGTTCTTGGTATGACTCTTGTGCAAAGCAATGAAAGGTCTTACATTGATTTTTCTCTGCAAACTTCTCAACAAAGAAAACATTTTTAAGGAAGTTGTTCCTGTCAGTATCGTTGGTTTCATTTTTTAAATCCTCGTCATGACTCATCATGCTCTCTGCATACTTGCCCAATTGTTCTCTACGGCTCCATGCCGGCCAACACACGATTATGATGCTGGGGTATATCACTTTTTCACATCCGTACAGTATCCTGACTACCTTGTCTGCACTGGCTCCTGGCTGTCCTAGATTCCAATACCTAAGCCTCTTTGTGTTGTGTTGCGACACATGATGTACCCAATGCTCGTCGTCTGCGTTTCCCTGTCCAAAGGTGTGTGAGCACCCAAGCACCACGACGTTCTTCTTGCCATCTGGTATTGTCGTCCACTCCGGACATCTGTATCCATGAGAATTGGTCTTGTAATCCGTCTGTGGTGACTCATCCATGCCAACACTTTCTGGCAGTTCACTATCTGAATAGAAACCGTACTTCATTAATCTTTCCTTGCAGGCCTGAACACTGTGCCATATTTGCTTTCATATAGTTCTAGTTTGTCTGACAGCTCTTGGACTATCTGTCTGTACTCGGCTATCTGCACTTCGTGGTTGCCTTGTTGTGCCAACAGCATTCTTATTTGATTGTCCTTGTCCTCTATGGCCACGGCCAGGGATTTGATCTGGTCAGCATTCTTCATTACTTCCCTTGTCCGTTGTATGCCTTGAAAGATCTCTTCTTGTCTTTGTTCATAGAGGATTTCTTGATCCTGCTGTGACTCTTGCCCTGTGAAGTCTTCTTCTTAGGTGGCTTAGTGTATCCGCTTGAGTTGTTTAACATAGTCTTATAATATAGTAGACAGTCCCCCAAGTCAAGTGTATAATGTAAATAATATTATGATCAAATATCAACTGAGATGCAGATGCACACACGAGTTCGAGGGTTGGTTCCCAGACAGCAAAGAATACACAAGACAAAAGAACAAGGGCATGATCAACTGTCCCATGTGTGATAGCACAGCAGTAGACAAGGCCATCATGGCACCAAACGTAAAGACTTCCAAAAAGGAAAATATACCGAAGGACTACTTTGTAATGGGAGAGAGTGCGGAACAGATACTGCGGAAGTTGAACAGGAAGATCAAGAAGGACTTCCAGGATGTTGGTAAGAACTTCGCCAAAGAGGCCAGGAAAGCACACAAAGGCAAACGAGATCAGAAGTTCTACGGTAAGCCCACCAAGGAAGAGACCAACAAACTGTTGGATGAGGGCATAGACCTGTTCGCAGTGCCTGACTACAAGGACAATTAGTCGCATAGATGCTGGCTTTCTGCCGGAGGTTGACCTTTTACACGTCCTAGTATATAATTGTAAACATGGAACGTAGGATAACAGAGATTGAAACTCCAAAGTTACGTAACCATATAACAATAAATCAAGGAAAAGGACACAATATGCTAAAAAGTATGTTCAATACACTTTTTCCTTCTATTAAAAAGGAAGAAAAAACCATGGCAAACTCAACACAATACGTTGTATACACAAGAAACTTCAAATCAAAAGCGAAGCAAATTGGTGTATTCGCGGAGCCGGCATCTACTTACAAAGTAAACGGTGAAGTACACGGTGGTAAAATCAAGTTCAGAAACCTAGCGGTTAAATCAACTGCAAGAAAAACAGCTACTAACAAGTTGTTATCAAAAGGTTTGGACTTTACAGTAGAAGTGTTAGGTGTTGCACCTAAGAACTCTGCTTTGACTATGAAGTCAAACATCATTTCTTTATTAAAGAAATCAGGAAGAAAAGTAATTAATTACTCTGCGTAATTAATATCTAATTCTAAAAGGGGCGGTGCTTGATTGTGTCGCCCTTTTTTTACGGCTTAAATATCAGTATGGAAACAATCAGAGAGCAACTGTCTGCACAGTATCGCTTTTTAGAGCTAGAAAAATTTTTTTGGGGAGATTACGAAGGAAAAATGGCACAGCTCAAAGATGCTATTGCTAAAAATGAAAAGATAATATTATATCACCAGGAAAATATAAATTTTTACCATACGGAATGGAACGGCACACCCAGGATCAACACCATTCAGATGATAGAACTGAAACAATTGGTAAGTGATCACAGTAATCAAATTTGTGTTTTAGCTCATGGTGTTCATGACAGTTTTCCTTTTAATCACATAAACCATTATGACTTCTGGATTGATATCAAAAATCTGAACGAGAGTGTTGAGGTAATCGACCATGCGAGAAATAAAGAAAAGGATTTTTTATTCTTAACCAGAAGAGCTACCAAACATAGACGTCATCTGCGTGAGCAATTAAAAATGAAAGGGTGCTTGGAAAACAGTCTGTATGCATTCATCGACGGAGAAAACACAAAAAATTTAGCACCCGAATACGAACATGAGAAGTTCAATGATCCAAAATTCAAACAAGAACAATGCTATTACGTACCGGCCATATGGAATGTTTTACCTAAACAATACCAAGCAACAAAATACTCAGTGGTCGCAGAAACCATAGAGACCAACGGTGTTCACTGCACGAGTGAAAAGATATTCAAACCCATCATAGCCGGACATCTATTCGTGGTGTTAGCAGGCGCTGGGTATCTGTCCTACCTACGATCGTTGGGTTTTAAAACATTTGCAGATCACATAGACGAATCCTACGACGATGAGCAAGATGAGGTAAAAAGGATAGACAAGATCACAGACCTGTGTGTTTCTCTCATGCACATGGATCATAAAAAAATTTACAAAGACCTTGAAGAAATAACCAGACATAACCGCACACTATTTTTTAGCGATGGCCATCTGCAATCATTAAATATCACTATCAAGGATAGAATCAAAAAACATTTTAGAGACTAGCATATGTTAAAAAAAATAAGATTAGAATATGACTTCGGCATATTCTTAGATGCTGATTACACGGTACACAGTGGCAGTTGCATATCACACCAAACACACGAACTCAAAGACGTGCATGAAAAGTATGGAGGGTTTCCTGACACTATCACAAAGCACAATACAGAAATCAGACAACTATGGTACGACAATACACAGTTAGATTTCAAACAGTTAGGATCAGACTTAGGCATGGATGTTTTAACAGTTAGTTCTATACTTCAACCGCCTGGAAACATAGTTCCCATACACCGAGACACTTTCTTCCAGATCAACAAACGTTATCCTGGCGATGCTCGGCAAAAACTACGAGCCAACATCTATCTAGAGGACTGGAGAGAAGGGCAGTTCATCCATTACGAAGTCGATGACAAATGGTACAACAGCACACACTGGCTGGTCGGCGATGGTTTCCTCTGGGACAGTGATCATTTACACGTGAGTGGTAATGCAGGGTTCACTGACAAGTATACCTTACAGGTATCAGGTTTCAAAAAATGATGAATGGCAAAGTTCCGGTCACATGGACCGATGATGATTACATCAATTTACCTTGGTTCACCAACGATGTTCACGAAGAAAAGTTCAATTCCACGGTCGACACACAAAATTACAACGTAGGGGTAGCCATGTGCTTTGATGAAAAGTTACTGGCAAAGTTTTACGATGCTGTTTCTACACTACCACTTGAAAAAAAGGTTGTTGCAGTAAACAAACTCTCACCGGGACAAATACTTCCTTATCACACTGACAAATATCAAACATACAAAACCAGGAACAACATAGCTGACAACGATGTTGTACAAAGAGTTATAGTGTTCTTACACAACCAGAAAGCAGGCCATCAACTGTGGATAGAGGATCGTGTCTGTGTGGGAGAGGCCGGAAGTTATTTTGGTTGGGATCAGGGCACAGAACACATGGCCGCAAATCTAGGACACGAAGACAGATACATCTTGCAAGTCACTGGAGTAAAATGTTAAGCAGGAACGAATACAGTCAACTAAGGACAGTCATCGTTGGTGATGCCACGGGTGCAAAAATACCAAAGCATGACATCAGCTTAAGATGTGTAAACTATGCTGACAATGGTTCCCCGCCTGAACAAGGTGTGTATCCACAGCAAGTAATAGATGAGGCAAACGAAGATATCAACACGTTCATAGACTTCCTTAGCAAAGAGAATGTTAAAGTGTTACGTCCTGATGTTTCATACGATCCATGCTACTATAAATTCTGTCCAAGGGATACAGTGTTTGTACATGGCAACAATGTTCTTTATACACCGATGTCATTGAGGGCAAGGGCCGACGAACAAACAGCCTACAGAAAACTGTTTGACACATATGAGTCTGTACATCAAGAGACTGTAAACATAAAACGTGAGGATAGTCTATACAATACAAAGTGCATAGGAAACCCAAACGTGTTGGCACTCAACGAAACGGAACCGTGTTTTGATGCCGCCAACATTCTCAAGGACAACAATGATCTGTACTATCTTGTAAGCAATAGTGGTAATCGGAAGGGTGCCGAGATATTGCAACAGTTTGTGGGCAACACAGCAAAGGTACACACCGTTGAGGATGTGTACTCTTACATGCATTTAGACAGCACGATTGCTTTCCTAAGGGAAGGACTGCTCCTGGCCAACCCTAGTAGAATAAAAGATAGAAAACAATTACCTGAGACACTGAGAAATTGGGATATTGTTTGGGCACCAGAACCTGTGGACATAGGACACCACCCAGGGTTTAATAATTCTAGTACTTGGATCAATGTCAATCTCCTTTCGATCAATGAAAGATTAGTTGTGGTCGAAGAACACCAACACAACCTCAGAACAGAACTGGAGAAACACAACATAGACTGTGCAATGCTACCCATGAGACATGCACGAACACTAGGTGGATGTTTCCATTGCATCACTGTTGATGTTGAGAGAGAAAATGTTTAAGGTAACACACCAATGGAATAGGTTAAAGACTTGTGTGGTTGGTAGTGCCTATCCTCCAGAGCTTTTCCAATTCATTAAGGATGTTAAACTAAGAAACACTTTTGAGAAACTGGCTATCGAAACAGAAGAAGACATAAGCATACTTGTAAACTTCCTGGAATCATTTGGCATCACTGTGGTGAGGCCTAGTATGCCAAAGACATTTGATGAGTTCAAGATAGCAGACGGTTACATAGCACCACCAATATCCGCTAGGGATTTCATGGCCATGATAGATCACAAACTTTACTACCCAGGACTTCCAAATGTCAATCATGCGTGGATGGAGTTCGTTAATAAACACAATTTAAATCCTGGTGATAAACTCAATGACCAGTCTAGTAAACACTGGCTAGAGTTCCAAAGGCAGGACAAACACATTTTTGACAAGAAAGTAAGTTTCTACAAAGACATATTCACCCTCGCACTGCAACAGGGAAACGAGGTCGTGGCAAGTCCTATCGACTACATGAACTCATCATTCATTACAAGGCTAGGAGACAAAATGATAGTAGGAACACAAAATTATTATGACGACCATGGCAGGATTAAAGTGACATTTGAAAAAATGTTTCCAGAAAAACAAATACATGTAGCATCAAGCGAAGGACATTCTGATGGTTGTTTCACACCCATCACCGAAGGACTGATCATATCAGCCTATGATGCTGTTGACTACAAGACAACTTTCCCAGATGCCGAGGTAGTGACTGTTCCCCCCGAGATAACACTGAAGGATAACAAATTCAAACAGCAGATGTTGACTGCAGAACACAAATGGTTCCTCGAGGGCATGGAAAACAACAAGGACCTTGTCGAGATGGTCGACTATTACTTCAACAATTGGATAGGCGATGTAAATGAGACTGCATTCATGGTGAACATATTGATGCTTGATGAAAAGAATGCGTTGTGTAGTACAGACAATCCGCAGGTCAGGGAAGCCATGAAAAGGCACGGCGTTGAATTGCATATCACCCCGTTCCGACACAGATGGTTCTGGGACACAGGCATACATTGTTTAACACAAGATCTGGATCGCGAGTAACATGGAACTGGTTAAAAAATTTGAGAGAGAGATTGCCGACTTCTATGGAGCACCATTCGCCGTGGCCACTGACAGTTGCACCCACGCAATAGAACTTTGTCTGAGGCACAGGCCACCTGCTCCTGGAATGGAGTTGACAATACCTGCAAGGACCTACATCAGTGTTCCTTTCACACTAATCAAGTTGGATCTGAGTTGGAAGTTCTTCGACCAGGCCTGGCAAGATCACTATTACATAGGTGGTACCAACATAGTTGATGCCGCAGTGTTTTTTAAGGCTGGAGGTTACATCAAGAACACCTTTATGTGTTTAAGTTTCCAATTCAAAAAGACTTTGAGTCTTGGACGTGGTGGGGCAATCTTGTGTGATAATGAAAAAAATTATGAGTCTTTGAAGAAGATGTCTTATGACGGTAGGAGTGACAACAAACCATGGAGAGAACAGAACATTGACAGTGTGGGATACCATTATTACATGACCCCGGAGACTGCTGAATTGGGATCAACCAAACTGAAGGATGCCGTGGCAAAACCAAGCCAGGGCAGTGGTGATTATCCATACCTGCCCGATATGGATGTCTTCAAAAATCGTGATTAGTATATGTGATCTGATGATTCTTCTATTGAAATGGAGTGGGTAGCCACATTAGACAGTGTGGCAAAGTGGTCCGCAAGTTCGCCTTCTAAGGCATCCAGTGCAGAATGCCAACTATCGGCGGATGTGGTTTCTTTCTCGCCGACTTCAGCAAAATCCATGGTTACCTTTAACCATGTTGCATTTCCATCACCATCGTTGATCACTGCCCATTGGACCGTGTCACACCAAGTGTCAAACACAGCCTGTTCCTTGGCGGTGTAATAATAATTCTTTGCATCCGCAACACTTGAGAACACGACTGCAGTACCTGAGCTTCCGTCATTACTTACTTGTTTATTAATCTTAGTTTGTTTATTAAAATCACCCATTATTTTTCTCCGTGTTGTTATACATATTTACCAAAATAGACCACATTGTCTGCTGTAGGATACGTTCTCCATGGATCGAATATTATGGTCTTGTCGTCTGCTGTGAATTCGTCTGACTCATGCACTCTCACTATCACTTCCACCGGGTTTTCAATGCCGTTTACCAGTCGTCCGCCGTGCTTCTTCACATAGTGTTGTACCAGCAACGAGCTTGATCCATCCACTAGGTCTGTGCCCGGCTTGTAGCTGTCTGATGAGAACCATATGTTCTTTCCGTGTGTCAGTATGGCTTTGGCCATGGTCTCCGCCTGTCGTTCACGTGCTGTCATTATACTCTCGAACATGTCGTATCCCAAGTCCAACTCCCTTGCCAACCAACGCAGTGCTATGTTGTCCCGGGGGTGGCATGCTCCGCCATCTCCCATGCCCGCTTTCATGTATGCCGGACTCACTATACGTTTCGTGCTCTTAGACAATGCACCTGTCACTACATCAACGTCCATGTTGCCCAGTCGGTGTGCCACGTCCTGTATCATGTTGACCAGTGCTATCTTGTTGCTAATGAACGTGTTGTAGAATATCTTCATGGCTTCAATTTCCTCCCATGTGCCGCACTCCACCCTTGGCATGTTCTCACACACCTGGTTGTAGAAGCTCTCCAACAGCTCAGATCTGATCCGACAGTTCTTGCCGGACATACCATTCTTGCTACCTATCATTATCATCTCAGGGTTGACCATGTCGTCCGCCACGGTTCCCATTGCTATCAGATATGGGTTGTACATCAGTTTGGTGTTGGTCACTAGTGGAGCGAACTCCCTCCTTGTGGTGCCTGGCAACACAGTTGATATCAGCACAAGAGTCTGCTCGGGTCTCATGTGTTTGTCACATGCGGACAGTACTTGTTTGACTGCTGTGTAGTTGAAATCTTTTACTGGCAGGTGACTTGTGGGTGTCCTGCCATCGTACCCATCCTCGTGTGGTGTAGGTGTGGCAACGAAAACTATGTCTCTGTCCTCCACCACAGACTTGATGCTGTCTCTAATGTCTATGTGTTCACTGGTCTTGTGTATTATGTCAAAACCTGCGACTCCAAATCCTTTTTTGACCATCGCTTCTGCACAGGGCATGCCCAGTTTACCCAGTCCGATGAACCCTATCTTAGTTTTGTATATCATATAATCTCATATCTTTCTCGAGAAAGTTTGTGTAGAATGTTTTGTTCTCTTTCATGTGCTTTTGGTATTCCTTCTCGAACTGTTTGTTGTGCTTTTTATCTAACGTATTCTTGTTCATGTGCTTTACTTTGTATTTTTTGATATTTAAAGCAGTATTTAATTGGTCTATGGAATGTTGTAAATTTTCTACCCTACCCATGTAGTCAAATTCTATATCAACAGAATCTATAAAACTGAGTTGTGGGATGAAGTGTATCATGTCATTGTAGTGAGCATAAGGTATTGGCTTGCCTTTTAGGAACTCGTGATATTTTTTGATCGTGCTACTGAAATTGTTAGGGGCAAGTTCGTTCAGACATTTCATTCTGAATGCAGACTTGAGCCTGCCATACGGCTCTCGTAGGAACAAAAATGTTTTGTGTCCTTGTATTGGTTGTTGGCAGAGGAATTTGAAGTAGTCATTTAACGATGTGGAAGCACATTTTGGCATGTTGAATAGAGTCACATGTTCGCTCCTATGAAAATTATGAAATTGACATTGTGTGTCATCGTTGTTGAATCTGATTTCTAGGTGACTGCTTGAAGGTATAATTTTATACAACATGTTATTCATTTCCCATTATGTCAAAAGTCGTGCATATTTCTTCCACTCTCGAAGGAGAGATGTTGTGTTTCTTACATATGTTTTCTAAATTCTTTAAATTTTCATTGGCAATGGCTATCAATCTCTCGTGGTTGTGTCTAACATCTTCAGCAATCGCTTCTTTGTCTTGCATCGACCCTATCCAATAGGCAGTGTTTGCCACAATGGCATCTAATTTCTTTTCCTCATCACGAAGTTCATCGTAGTGTGGAATAGGGAGATAGTTTTCAAATGTTCGGAAACCCATGTTTCTCAGTTTGTAGAGACTGTTGTTGTCGCCTGCCATTATGAATGGTAAATTATTCAATATGGTTATGAATGTTTTTTCTGTAAGCCATGGCGAGACGCCTTCACGCACTATAAAATCTGTCTCTGTAATAACCCTAAACAATGAATCGCCAAACATCTTTCCATCATAAGGAATACCTCCGTAGTGCAATGAGTTTTCTTGGAATAGTATTTTGGCCTGATCAGGATTATTATTATATTCCTTAACAAACGTATCAAACTCTTGGTCACTCAACTCTGGGAGCAATGATCTGCATTCGTGTTTGGTGCCACTGTGTACGTGCAATGACCATATGGCATGACTTAGATATTGCTTTAGTTTCCATAATAATCTTATTCTGTTTGTTCTACCGGGTTTACCGTTTAATATCAAGAATTTTTTAGAATTATCATGCCAGGTAAGATTTATTTTAGATTTGTTTTGCCTGACAACCTTGTCATATGTTCTCCATAAGAAATAATTAACGTAATACATTTCTGTTGATAGGCCACTTATCTCCTTGTCTAGATAATGTGAATCAAGAATCAATATTGTTTTTATTTTCTTACGTTTGAAACTTTCAAAAAGATTCTTGTACAACTGAAAATCATCTAGCAGATGCCTTTCCCATAGCAAGGTGGTTACAAGCAGGAAATTATCAGCATCTGTCTGCACACTTCTTTTATTGTTCTTCGCCTGCTGTATGACATGATCGGCGTACTGATCACTGTTCTCATAGGATCTGTGCTCGTACTTGTACATCTCTATGTTGGCTGTGTAGAAATTGTTCATAGGCCCAAGGCCCGTTTCTGCTCACGGGCATATTCAAAGAATCTCTTTCTATTATGGATAAGTTTATCTCGCAGACTTTCGTAGTCCTGGATTGGATCACCTTTGTATCTCTTGACTAGATTTGTGACATCGTCCACTGTAAGGTCATCCTTGTCGAAACCAAAGAACTCGTTGAAGGTCTCGAACCCTGCTTCCTTGAGACTCTTGATTGTGCCTTTGTCTCCGAGGCACACGAAAGGTCGCATACCGATGAGTGGTTTCCATATCTTCTCGCTCAAGAATGGCACAGCGGTGTTCATGTTGTGGTCCGTCTCTGTTACTATTATCAAGAAACTGCTGTTCCATGCGTCCAAAGGGCCGACACTGAGTGTGTCATTGGGTATGTTGAGATTGCCGTGTATGTTATCGTTGGCGAATGGGAGTGTCTTCTTATCCTTGTTGATCAGTATGACCTTGGCCGGATCCTGGTTGCCTAACGTGAATATGCCTTTTGCCAATAAACCGTGTTTCTCGAACTGCTCGTGTAGCCATGTCCTGTGGAAGGTTGGCTTCCTGTTGTAGCACAGGTAGATATTCTCTAACTTGCTAGGGATCAGATCTTTTTCATCGTACCTGATAAAAGCATGTTCGTTGTAGATTGCCCAGAAAGCTACGGGCAGGTCTTGTTTGAATTTGTTGCTGTCGACGAAGCCCACCGTCCTGATATTGTGCTCTCCTATTTTTTCTTTACAGGCATCAAGAACATCATACCATGTTGATTCCTCATAAAGAGGATCCACGAAGTTAAAGAATAATATATTTCGCACACCATGATTCATGACAAGGTCTTTAGTGATCTTGAACTTTTCACTGGTCTCATTGGTTATCGGGTGTGTACACTCTAGGAATCCCCACGTGGCGTTGACCACGAGGTCAAACTGTTCATCTTTGCACATCTTCTCTATTATGTCTCTCTCCAGTAGGCTGGTCCCCCATTCATCAGGGAAGCCCTGGCTGAGATCGTACCTCACGTGTTCTAAATGCATATCATTAATTATGGCTCGCTATTGGCTCGCTATTAGGTCTTTGGATTTTAGGTTATTTTGAGTAGTCTGGTAAGGGTCCACCGTACTTCTGGCCCTTGATCCGCTTGCCGGCCACCTTCTTGGTCTTGCCACCGATCTTCTCACTACGGTTTCCTGTACGTTTCATCTTGCCCTTGCTCTTGCAACTGCTGATCCATGACGCTGGCAGTTTGCTCTTGGGTCTGGAACAAGCACCCGCTGGGGCTGGTCCTATGTTCTCGTCTGTGTTGTAAACTTCGTATATCTTCATCGCACGTGTATTTAACACATCCGTCCTGCTAGGGTTGATCTTGTGCAAAGGGTAGCACCTTGTAATAGAATGTTATAACGGCTAGGTGTGTGAGGTTAGGTTAGGTGTAGTTAGGTGTAGTTAGGTTAGGTGTAGTTAGGTTTAGTTAGGTTAGGTGTTAGGCCAATAAATACTCGTATGAAGATCACAGAACTTTTAGCGCCATTCAAAACAAGAGACACTACATCTAGTGCCACAACATCTAGTGCCATTATAGGCGACCAGACACAAGATGTAGTACCACAAGATATAGCATCAGAAAGTATGTTGGCACTAGAGGTTGACAGCGAAATTGAGGAGCACGATGACCACTCTGCGATCACGGAAGGAGTGAGCCAGATCTTCAGGAGGAAGAAGGGTGGCGCACCGACCAAGGGATTCAGATGCTCATCAGGACCCAGGAAGGGTCGTATCGTTGCCAAGCCCAGCACCTGTTTCGCGAAGACTGATCCACAGAAGTCCGCCAAGATAAGGAAGAAGAGGATGGCGAAGGCCAAGGTGGCGGGCAAGAAGATGGCCATCACCAAGAGGTCAGGTGGAGGATCCGTCAGGAACAAGGGCATCCAGATCAAGAGAGCAAAGCAGAAAGGACCAGGGTTCAAGGCCAAGACCAAGGCCAAGGCTCCCATCAAGTCAAGGATAGTCAAACCAAAGAGGTAAGGCCTGTTTGGTAATTTAGGTTATTTTGGTAAGTTTGATTACCACTGTATCCTGTAGTTGATCTTGTCAACCTACACTACATCCAGCACCATAATCACACGAAAAATTTCCTACTTTATATATACCCGGAATACCACAAGGTTGACGCCATCCTGTTCCGTGCTACAATGAAAGCTAACCAAAGGAGTTGAACATATGAAAATAGATTATACAAATAAACACGGAATGATGGTGGGCTATGTTGACAACGGAACTGTCACAGCCGTGGTACCTGGATGGGACATCAGTCCAGAGGCATTATCAAAATTATTATTGGACAAGTACCCTACCAAGGAGGATGCGATGCAGGTCGTTGATTCACCCTTGTTGGTGCCAGTGTTCAAGAAAGACGACTATTGCGGAGTGGAAGGATTTGGTGACGTTATTGAATCCAACCTATCTTGGAACAAGGAAGATATGAGGAAAGATGTTGGCCATTTATTCTGCCATATGACAGGTATCTGGAAATATTCAGACAACGGTATTGACTGGACTCCGGCCATAGAAGAATTTGTAGACACGAGTGGCACGGCGTTCACCAACATCAGAGAAGCATTAGAAATGGAGAAAGCATAATGACAGTGGCCATACAGACCAAATCAGTACAGGAAATATTCGAGGAGATGACGGAGTCATACACCCTGGGAGAGTACCTGGACGGGCACACCAACCACGGTGAGGATGCTTTGATGAGTCCGGACAAGTTCGCGAACAGGTTCCAACATATATGTTTTGGGTTCGGATACAGGGAGGCAGAGATCATACCACAGAAGCACGAAATAAAAGAATGGTGCCAGGAGCACCTAGACAAATTAGAAAGCAGGTTCAGATAATGAAGAAGAGAAAACAGAAACAATACAAAATGACCAAGAAGGACTGGATGGAGTTGCTGGACTTCTGGCCAATGACCATAGTGGTTCCGATAATGTTGGTACTGATCCTGTTCGGACCGTGGATAATGTCGTGATAATATCAACTGTATTTGGTTTCATCTTGACCATCGTGGGTGTGAACGAGACGGCAGTGGCAGGATACAAGATAATGACCACAGCCAATAACATACAAGAGAAGACAGAGAAGAAAGAATGGAAGGCATCCTTACACGAGGAGGCCCATCAGATTTTAAAAGATGCAATAAGGGAGGCAGGAAAATGACAATACACGAGACCCATCGACACACTTTCGCGGTAGCCGACCTAGGCGACACCGACAACGACCAGGACAGGAGCATCGTACCCAGCATCAACGCCGTATTACAGAACGAAGGCATTGATTGTGTGGTAGACGGTGACGACATGAATCCTGCATCGTTCACGGTATGGACCTATTCAGATAGGGATACCATCCAGGAAATACTTCAGAAAAACGAGATTGACCTAGAAGACTAGGCAAGAAACTTCCATTCTATGCGACTCATTTGCGGTTGACGGTATTACCATCCGTGCTATACTGAATATACAACCAATTAACAAATAGGAGTTGAATAAATGAAAATAGACATACACGAAGCAATCTTCAATATGAATGCTGATGAGTTGGAATCAATCATGGCATCTGTGAAATTGAGAAGAAATCAATTACACTTCAAATCAGCCCACTCATTGAGAGTAGGTCAGAGAGTGTCATTCCTAGGCAGAGGCGGTATCACTGAAAAGGGTACTGTTGAAAAAATTAAGATCAAATATGTTCTAGTAAGAACTGACAGAGATCAGAGATGGAATGTACCAGGATCACACCTAACTCAAATCAAGGAGGCAGTTAATGCCTAATTGGTGCGATAATCAAATCACTATCACAGGCGACAAGTCTGTGATAGACAAGATAGAGAAGATAGTAAAAGAAGAAGACAAGAGCGACATCGGATTCCTGCAATTCTTACATCCAATGCCCAAGCAATTAGAGGACACGACATCACCCAGTTCATCAGCAGACAAGCCACAGCCGATGGTTGAAGGCTTTGATAACTGGTACGATTGGAGAACAGACAACTGGTGCACCAAGTGGGAGGTGTGTGAGTTCTACGGTGTGGACAGGAAAGATGACACCATATCATTCGCATTCAGTTCAGCCTGGGCACCACCGACTGGTGCTTATACCCACTTCATAACAAGTATGGCGGAGAAGAACTTGGATGTATCCTTGAAGGCGTACTACTACGAAGGTGGATGTGATTTCGCAGGTTGTTGGGACAATGGTGATGATGAGTGCATCAGCCCAAGCGATTACAAGTCCGACGATGATTACTGGAACGATGGACTGGGCTATGACTTGAACGAGATGTTCAACTTCATAGAGTCAATGCAGGAGTATGAAGCAGAACAAGAAGATGAAAAGGAAGATGTCACAGAGTATGTGAAAGGTAAAGCAATCAACATAGGGGAGGAAGTGTAATGCCAAGGAAATTTTTAGTCACAGACACATCAACGGAGATAAGAGAATATCACCAGGAGATTGAGATACCCGATGACAAGATCATCTATGACGAGGATGGAAAATATGATTCCGTCGCCACTAGAGCATTGGCCGAGGAGATGGCCTGTGATGAGGGTGATTGGGAAGAAGGAAGTTGTGGCGACCAGTTGGAGAGTGACATGGATTGTGAAGAACTGGAACCCGAGAAGCAGGAGGATGTCACGAGATACATCAACGGTGAGAAGGTCAACATAAAGGAGACAGCATAATGAGTGACGTTAGACAAGCGACTGACAAGATATTGGAGATGGTTGAAGAGGGTATCCTGGACAAGGATACTGTCATAATGTCGTGCCTGAAGTATATGTCAGAGGATGACGTGGCGGATATGGCTCACTCCAATGAATTTTTCATCAACGAAGAAGACGAGGATGAAGAGGATGATTGGGACGGATCCAACTATCCAAAAGACAATCCATTAGGGGAGAGTGTATAATGTGGACAGATGAGATGTTTGATGAGATACAGAAGGGTGACGAGGTTTTCTATGAAACGGCACAGGGTCAGACACGATCAGGCAAGGCAAAGATAATAGGTCCTATGGGTTGGGTCATAGACACAGGCGATGGCGTTCCAAAGGTTGTGAACGAAGGATTTAACTATCTAGGTCACACCGAAGGCAAGGACAGAGAACCAGATCACTTTGGGCATTTCCTAAATGGATAATCTGAATGGCACTATATGTAGTATCAAGTGAAAATCATACCACAACATCTTGTGGTTTTTAGGAGGTTGACGCTATTACCAGCCGTGCTATAATGAAGTATAACAAAAGGAGTTGAACTATGTATAAAAGAGAAAAACACTACAACGAGAAGATTTCTAAAGCAGATTTAGAAATAGAAATATCTAAACATTACAAGAACGAGCACGGACTGATCATACAGTTGATGAGTAATTGTGTTCAAGACGACCTGATTGAAACTAGACACGAACTGTCTTGTGCCAATGAAGAGCTTTGGTCGTTGAACGATTGGCCAGAGGGAGAAGGCTTTGGTAGTTCGGATAGACATTCTTACATTGATAGAGTTAAGGAATCTATCGCATTTGAAAGAAAGTTCCTACAAGCAGAAATAGAATTAGTATCAATCAACAAATTGGAAGAGTCTCCAAAGAATGATACTGTTAGAGCTTATATGAAGATGAATGATAAGATCGCAGAAGGGTTGGTAGCATAATGTCAGATAAAAGTATATTGAGCAATCAGGAACAAGAGCAATTGGTTAAACTTTTTGATGATATCAAGTTAGACCTTACCGTGACAGACTTTCCAACTAGGACCAACAGGCTAGAGGCCGTGGAGAACATGAAGCGGGTGTTGGAGATCCACGGATACGAGATAAATCACGGAACAGATTGGGTTAGGATGAAAGGTGGAATGAAGGTTTCAACTCTTAAGAAACATTTAACAGGGGAGGAGGCATAATGTCAACAAGAGGAAGAATAGGAATCAAACAGAAGTCAGGCAGAATAATTGCCTCATATCAACATTGGGATTCGTACCCAGGGGGACTTGGATACAAACTATGTGAGCATTGGGAAGACCCCAAGAAGGTTACGGAGGCCATCAAGTTGGGTGACGCATCCAAATGGGGGTACATGGTAGGCAAACAGATAGACTTCGACAAGGTCGAATATGGCAGTGACGATGACCTGCAGAACTGTCATTATGGCAGAGACAGAGGTGAGAAGAACTCTGGACACAGGGTCTACAAGGACGAGGCCGACTACCTGAAGAGGGGTTTCAACAGTTCGGAAGAGTACATCTACCTACTGAAGGACACGGGTGACAAGGACTTCCTTGGCAAACCCAAGTTCACTTGGTACTATTCCGCTTCGACTTATGTGGACAAGCCAGATGGTGGATACAAGGAGTCCATATCAGATTTCAAACCGTTAGAGAGAGTCGCTATCCTGGAACACATCGACATCCTGAAGAGATCAATGGAGATGGAAGATGAAAGGAAGGTGGCGTAATGGTCAGGATAGATTGGAGATACACCGAGGAGCGAGGTGACTACAAGGACGACAATTCCAAGAACAGGGGTTTCAGCCTTGTGGAGGTTGATACCAAATATGATATCAAGACGGTGCTGGAGTCGTTCTACGAGAGTATGAATGAGCCAGTACAGATTATCAACATAAGACAGGAGAGGATATAAAAAATGAAGACAATTAGATCTATCGCAGGTTCATTCTGCGAAGGCATGATTTTCGGTGTCTACACCATAGGACCAGTGATTGGTTTTCT